>ERZ1673750.27-NODE-27-length-188454-cov-16.883423_pt1 | contig 188454 bp, 151 predicted proteins | sample MGYA00580203_ERZ1673750 | MGnify/ENA primary metagenome ERZ1673750 (study PRJEB41218, sample SAMN15661763) | gut metagenome | host: Homo sapiens | place: Canada: London | collected 2015-08-20/2019-03-30 | study: EMG produced TPA metagenomics assembly of... | reverse complement strand
TAAACCAATATCAGTAAACATACCAAACAGAGTCAACCATTTTCAGGAACAGACAGAGGTTAAGATGCTTGAGCATGGTTTGGGGCAATTAACTGAGGAGTTGGAGGCTACAGCGGGGTCTGATGAGATAAAGGATGAGAAAGTTAAACAACAAAACCAACTTTTGTATAAGAAAAACAAGATAATAGAAAGCGTATTTGGAAAGCATATTGAAATACTCGATGAAATGAGTAGCGAATACTTTGATAAAAAAGATGCTGAACCGCCAACACGCGCTTCAATTGTTAAAACCATAGAAAGGGAGATTGCTAAATTTTCTGATAAAAGTAATATATATAGATTCAGCGAAATAGTTAATGAGAGCCAGAACAATATTCTTACGGAACTACAAGGGGAAGTAAAAGCACTTACAAAGTCAGATTTTGAATTCCTGATATTGAAGTTTGCCGGCTTCTCGGCAAAATCGATATGCCTTATTTTAGACCTGCGACTTGGTAACTATTATAATAAAAAACGTCGCATTAAGGAAAAAATCATGGCTTCGGGAGCTAAACATACCAAGAAATTCCTTACTGCAATGGATAAGAAGCGTAAATAGATGTGAAATTGGATGGTAATATATTGATATTCAAAGAAATAAAAGTCTAATTAATGATAGGTTTATTAATTTTATATCATTTATAATTGCTTGAATTACAGGATGATGTAGATTGCAAATAACCCTAATGATAAGTTTTTTCTGAGCCGATTTTTGGTTTTTATTTAACGTTAGGTCTTATATTTGGATTAAAATTTCCAAACGTTATGAAGACATCAAGAGTTGTATTAGGAATTATCATTGTATGCCTAACGATATTGGGCAGTGGGATTATGCAAGCGGAAGGAACTTCCAAAATTCAAGTCCCAATGCACGGAATGGGTCACAGACCTCATTCCCCCTCTGAAGACATCCTTGAGTTGCAATGTTATATAAGCGATGGAACGCTTTATCTCGAAATCGAGGATTTTTCGGGGATGATATATGTGGAGCTTCAAACTCTGGATGGAAGATGCGTACATAGGGAATATTACTATTACATTAACCCTTACACAATTTCAACCTCTTCGCTTCATGGAGACTACGTCGTCAAAATCAAAATTGACGATGCTACTTATCAGGGCTATTTCTCGATTTAAATAATAAACCATAAAAACACAATAATTACTAACCGGGTATATGCGCTGATTTGACTGTCGAATCTGGTATTGTCGAATTTATTTGTCCAACTTTTTGGAGATATTAATATTTCCATTAACTTTGCATAATGACAAATGAGTCGGTTCAATCAAGTATAGCCCATAAAACTATTTTCAATGAAAATCAATCATTTATATTTGGCTATCACGATGGCTTTAGCCACCGGCGCATGCTCTGACAACACATTTATTCCGGTAGAGGATGAGGAAACGGTCTCCATAAGCAATGCTCAATCTATTCAGAGAAGTGAGGATGAGGCAATGACTTATGCCGCTCAGTTTCTGAATATATTCCCGCATAAGGAGGGCAGAAGTCTACCAGATATCAAAATCCACGCTCTTACCAATAAAAGCAGCCGTTCTTCAGCGACTGCCGATACTCTGCTTTATGTCGCCCAGTATGGTGAAAATCAGGGATACGCTATAATTTCCGGTTCAAAAGAGCTTTCTCCGGTTCTCGCATACGTTGAAGAAGGAAATTTCTTCGACATCGAAAATGTCAACAACGGGGGATTCCAGATGTATATGGAAGCCGCATCTGATTATGTAGAGCATTCCATGAGCAGGGAGTCTATAATCGACAAACCAATCAAGCCCGCTTTTGACGACTGGACAATTCGTTATAATGATACAATTGCCCCCAGATTGACAGTGGCCTGGAGTCAGGAATATCCGGAGGGGTATTTCTGCCCGAATCGCTTAAGCGGATGTGCACAAACTGCATTAGCGCAGATTTTGTCTTATTATGAACTGCCAACCGAGATTAATCTTACTTATCCTGGTCATCCGGTTGATAAGGTGACTTTGGACTGGAGTGAAATTAAAAAACATTCTAAATCAGATCCGATTGACTGGAAAACAAATCAATATGGAATAGTATCTCACAATGGCTCATGTAGTGCTTCTGAAGAAGCCCATATGGCTATTGCATATCTTTGTCGTGAACTTGGACATAGGAATAATGCTGTATACACGTATAAATCTGAAAATGAAAGAAGTACTGGGGCATCTATAGGAGATGTTCGCAATACGGCTTCAGCACTTATGGAGCAGGTTGGCTATAAGTTTAAAGTAGCTGCTATTGCAGACTATACCAAGGCGCGTTTTTTATTGGATAGAATAAAGGATGGTATTGTATATATACGAGGTGCGAAGCAACCCAATATGGGAGGGCATGCCTGGGTTGCAGATGGCGGCCTAAAAGTTGGCACTGTGCGAACTCATGTGGATTATGCAGCGAATCCAGATGGCTCGAATGTAGTAACAGTTACAGAGAAACTTGAAATGCTTGTGCATTTTAACTGGGGCTGGGGCGGCCGTTCAAATGGATATTTTAATCCAGACGTTTTTGATCCTAGAGAAGGAGTATCATATGACACGTATCCTTCTATATCGGGTGAGAATTTTAAATATGATGTACAATATATTCCATTTTACCAAGAACAAATGACAATATTATGAAAAAGTACCTAAACTATGCAACAGCCGTCACGCTTGCCGTGATGATGGCGGCTTGCTCCGACAATGATGGTGCAGAGGACATACAGAATCCTGAACCTGTGCCTCCTACGCCGGTCGTTACGCTTCTTACGGCTGAGGAGCAGGCTGCCCTGCCTGCGATTAACGCTGCTCAGCTTGACTTTTTGGAGTCTGTTGTAAGGAACTCCAAGTCGGGCGAAAATGTGCTATGCTCGCCGCTGAGCGCTCAGGTGCTTCTGTCGATGCTTGCCAATGTCACCGAGCCGGAGTCGGCCGCAGAGATTTACTCGGCATTGGGCTGCACTGATAAGGAACTGCTCAATTCTCTTAATACCAAGCTGATGGGCGCTATGAAGAATGCTTCGCCTGTTACGTTCAAACCTGCGAATGCTCTATGGTACGACACGCAATTTACATTGTCGGATGCGGGAAAAAATTTAATTGCCGGCCCTTATTCTCCGGAAACATTTGCCCGCGATTTCAGTGGTGGTATCATAGGTGAGATTAATAAATGGTGTGCCGAACGCACGGAAAACCTCATTACAAAATTATTTGATGAAGGTGAGGAACTTAAAGTTTTCGCCCTGCTTAATGCCTTGTATTTCTACGGGCCGTGGGCTGATGAATTCGATGTAAATGAAACCCGCGACAAGGATTTCTACGGCGAAAGCGGTACCACCAGCGTAAAAATGATGCATAACGAGGGCCACGTAGGAGTTTTCGTGGACCGCGAGACGATGCTTCCTACCGGAGTGGAACTCAAATGCAAGGGGAGCCAGTATGTGGTGGATTATATCATGCCTCATGAGGGCCAGTCGCTCGACGATTTTATCAGTGCGGAAAATATTAGGCAAGTTTTCACTATGATGGGTTCAGACAATGCCGTTTACTCAATTCCCAAAATGAAACTGACACCTGACAGGATTGATTTGAAGAAAGCTTTGGATGATTTTGGAATCTCGAAGGTGTATGATCCTGAAGCCATACGTATGTTTACCGCAGCGGTTACGCTGAAGGATGTGTATCAGAAATCTGCTGTGGAAATTGACGAGAAAGGTGCAAAAGCCGCTTCTGTCAGTGTTGGTACGGGGCTTGAAACCGCACCATTGGCAATGTCGGTGGTTATCGACCGCCCGTTTGTTATGCTCATCCGCGAGGTCTCGACCGGCACAATCCTCTTCGCCGGCGCCGTCCGCAACCTCTGAGCGGCGATTATCACGTAATAACAACAGAGAAAAATAATTGACTATGAAAAAAATGCAGTTGAAAAGTATGCTGGCAGCGGTCGCTGCGGTTGTGGCGATGGGCGTGGCCGGATGCTCGTCGGAGAGCGAAAACGTGCCCGAGGTTGAACCGGATGGCACTAAGGGTGGCAAGACCGAAACACCTGCAGAACTGAATCTTACTGCTTCGGAGATTAAGGCCGCAGATCGGACGGCCGGCTTCCAGGTCGGTTATCTGGCCGAGGCGCTGAAGGCGTCGCAGGCCGACCGCGTGGTGGTGGCCCCGATGAGCGCCCAGATGCAGCTTTCGATTATCGCAAACGTATGCGGGCCGGAACTCCGCGCGCAGATTGTGGCAGCGCTCGGTACCGACGATCTTGAGGCAGTCAACTCCCTGGCATACAAGATGGCCAACGTGCTGCCGCAGCTGGATTCGCAGGTGGATTTCACCGAAGCCTGCTCCGTATGGGCCACCGACCGCCATGCCCTTAATGGGGCGGTTGCCTCGCGGCTCGGCGAGGTGTTCGGCATCGCGCCTGAAGTGTGCGATTTCACCAAGGCTGAAGCCTGCGCACTGAAAATCAATGGTTGGGTAAACGACAAGACCCAGGGGATGATTTCCTCTATCGTTACTCCCGCTGATTTTAACTCCGAACTGCTTGCCGTGCTGGCCAACGCCGAATATTTCAAGGGGGCATGGACACATCCCTTCAAGGCCGAGGACACCAAGGAGGCCACTTTCCGCGGCACTAACGGCACGCAGACCACCTCGATGATGAACGCCGAACTCGGTTCGACCCTGGCATACGCCGGAACCGATTTTTCGGCTGTAATCCTCCCGATGGGCACGGGTACGAATTTTAACGTAACGCTCGCCATGCCCGCCGAAGGCACGTCGCTTGAAGCTCTTGCGGCTAAGGATGTCAAGAGCATGAGGCAGAAGATGGACTTATGCACCCTTAAGCTCGGAATGCCGAAATTCAAGGCTGAGGGCACGAGGATGGACGTAAACCGCCTGGTGACTCCGCTCGGTGTAACCTCGCTCCGCACGCCGGAGACATCGGAACTCTTCGCCGACGCTCTGCCCGCGACTTACGACGTATTCCAGAGCGCTGTGGTATCTTTCGACGAGCAGGGCGCCGAGGCCGCATCCGTAACCTGGAGCGGCATGGCAACCTCGACGGGCGACGAAACAACCCCGAAGGAAGTAGAGATTACATTCGACCGTCCGTTCCTCTTCTACATCACGGAAGCCCGCGCGGGCGCAATCCTCTTCGCCGGCGCCGTCCGCAACCTCTGAGCGTCGAAGCAGCCGCGACTTCAAATCCAGACGACTGTTCCCCCCAAGGGTGGCGGATGCGCTGCTGCGCATCGCCTCCCTTAGGGCAACAGCGAAATAAATTGTGAAATAGCTAATTATCTCAAAGCCAAATTTAAAGATTGATTGATATCAAACGAAATTAAAAGACTGACTTATATAAGGTTGATTTGATAATAATTGATTCGGAGGCTTTCCCTGCGACGGGGCGAGCCTCCGATTATACCTGAATGGCGCTGTTTTCGGTAATTTTTAATACACTCGCAAATTGTGCGAAAATTGTTGGGGTAATATCATCGATTTTCGGCCGGAGCCGCGGCGTTGAGCCAGAAGCAGAGGAATATGATGCCGCCCGTATAGGTGAGCCACCCTTCGGATACGCCGTTGATGAGCAGGAGGATGGCGATGGCTATGGTGTAGCCGTGGCCGGCTCGGATCTGACGGCGAAACCACGCGGCGAGCCATACGGCGAACGAGGCGAAGCCCACAACCCCCGTCTGCGACAGCAGCGTAAGCCACGAGGAGCCCGGCTCGAGCGGCCCCCGGTTGGGCGTCCAATTGGGGTCGACCAGCGGCAGCGTGCAGCGGTCGAAAGCATGGAAGCCCAGCCCGAGCACCGGATTGTCGAGAAATTCGCCCAGGCGGTCGGTCCAGAGCGCGCTGCGCGAGCGGAAAAGGCTTCCCGCCTCGAAATCCCAGGAGAGTTTCAGCAGAATGCCCTCCGAGAAAAACGCCGCCCCCAGAATGAGTATAAACGTTGTGCCGGCGACGGCTATAAAGAGCGCCTTGCGGTGGGCGAGGATGTAGCGGCCGTGGGCAACCGCCACATAGAGCAACGCCGCCACGCAGCCGATCAGAGCCATACGCGAGGCCGCCTGCATCAGCGTCAGAAATGCCGCCGCGGCGAGCACGATGAGCCACAGGCGTCTGCGCCGGTCCGTCGCCCCGGCGAGCGTGGCTTTCCAGAGAGCGTCTACAACCACGAGCGCCGAGATGGCCGACAACATAATGCGCTCGTTGGTTATGCCGTCGCGGTCGGCGTAGGGAATGAAATCGTAGAGCCGCGAATGCACGTCGACTATGGCCGCCGTCACATATACGATGAACGAAAGCACCACTATTACCCTCAGTCCCCAGAGCAGCAGCCTCCAGAGCCTCTGTCGCATCTCGCACAGCCCCTCGGAGACCATCAGCGGCCCGATGGCAGCCAGCATCAGCACGAACAGGGCCAGCTTCGGCACCGCCATAAACGCTGGATTCGGGCGGCACACCGCCACCGACAGCACACACACACACAGATATACGGCCAGCGGCACATCGATCCTATACGGCCCTACGCGCCACAGCCCCCATCCGCCCCCTTCAGAGCGCATCCCTGCGCCCGCTGTAGGCTGAAGGCCGCCCATGCCGGCAGCCACCAGAGGAAGCACCGCCATGAGCGCAGCCACGAAGCCACCGAGAATCATCAGCGAGTCCGAAATCACCGTGAGCCACGGCGAACCCAGCATCGCCGAACTGAGGCGCACCAGCACCCCCGCTCCGGCAATCCCCGTGGCAACATTCAGCATCCGTCGGTCTGTAATCATGGCATAAAGTTACGAAAAAATCCCGAACCGGAGGCCTCCGCCTCCGGCTCGGGATAATAATCTCCTGTCCGTCCCCCGTTCTACGCCCCGCCCGCCTGGCCCATCGTCCGGATGGCGAGGGCGATGTCAGAACGATTCAAGATGTTATGCCTGACCCCGTAGGGGTGGCATTCCTGTAGCCAGGGGTGCCAACCCCTGGTGGGTGTCACCCCCGTGGTCAATGACCGAACCCGCATCCCTGCGGCGACGCCGCATATGGGCCGTTATGATGCGCCCTCCTATTCGCGGAGGCGGCGCTTGCGCACCTCGACCGCCGGGTTCCCCCGGTAGATGGTCCAGGGTTCCAGGTCGTGGCTCGCAACCGAGCCAACCACCAGCACCGCCCCCTCGCCCATGGTGACACCCGGGCACACCGTGGCCTTGGCGCCCACCCATGCCCCACGACCCAGCGCGATCGGCCCCACCATGAGGTCGAACGTCGGCCGCGTGAAATCGTGGTTGCCGCAGAGCAGCATCGCCCCCTGCGAGATGCAGACGTCGGAGGCGATGTCCACCTGCGCCAGATTGTCGATCCATACCCCCTCGCCGATCCATGTGTTGTCGCCCACGCGCAGCCGCCACGGGTACTTTATATTGACCCCCGGCTTGATCACTACCCCGCGGCCAACCTCGGCGCCGAACGCCCGCAGCACCGCCGCCTTCAGCCCGCTACTGATACAGAACCGGTTGCGCAACAGCAGCAGATTCGCCACGTACCACGCCAGCACCTTCCATCGCGGCGCCCCCGTCGAGAACCACGAATTGTCGACCCCCCCGAGATTCACACCCTCCATAATACTCTTACTATTAACGATTTGCTACACTGCGGTAAAGCACGGCCAGCTGTCGGCCCACCGCGTCGACCGAATAGAGGCGGTCGGCCAGCGCCACGGCGCGCTGCCCCATAGCCCGGCGCTCGTCGGCCGACAGAGTCGCCAGTCGCGCCAGCGCGTCGGCAATCGCTCCCGGCGCGTTATCCGTCCAGCATCCGCAACGCTCCTCCTCGAGAATCCGCCACGGCGTCCCCTTCGAAGCCACCACCGGCACCCCACACGCCATCGCCTCCACCACGATATTCCCGAAATTCTCGAAATCACTGGGCACCACGAGCACGTCGGCCTCGCGCAGTGCGGCGTATTTCTCCGCCCCGCTGAGAAATCCGGGCATCTCCATCCGGTCGGATATTCCGGCGGCGGCAGCGCGCGAGCGCAGCCCGGCCTCGAAGTCGGCCGAGCCGCCTCCTATAAGGCGCAGACGGCAGTCAGTGCGCCCTTTGGCCCATATGGCGAATGCCTCGATGAGCAGGTCAATGCGCTTACGGAAGTCGAATCGTCCGAGGTAGGCTATGGTGCGCACATCCGCGTAATCCTGCTTGGGCGCGCCCACGGCCGATGTATCTACGGCGTTTGGTATGATTTCCACACGATTTGTGAAACCGAGGGCGCGATAGTGTTCGGCCTCCTCCTGGCATGTGGCGTGAATCGCGGCAGCGCCGCGGAGAGTGTCGGCCTCATAGGCCGCCAGCGACAGGCGTTTGAACCACCGCCGCTGACCCAGCGCCTGCGGGTAAAGCATACCGCGGAGCGACACCACGTAGGGAATTCCCTTGCGTCGCGCCCATCGCGCCCCCTGTGCGCCAATCAGGCGCCAAAGCCCCTGAATGTGAACCACATTCACCTCTCCCGCCGCCTCGATGCTATCGGCAAAACCGGGAATCCATTGCAGACGTCCAAACCTCGGCTCCCGGCATACGATGGTCTCCACATCCTCGGCAATCAACCTGCCGCCCGGCTGCAGAGGCGCCATGGCGATAGCCGTCCGCCATCCGCTGCGCTCCACCCCCTTCATCCCCAGGTAGGTGCTGAGCGTCGGTCCCCCCTCCTTCACGTCGAGGCTCCCCAGATTCAATACTTTCATTTCAGCAATTGAGTATCAGCGTTTAGCGTATCGGAAGTAAGCCAATATGCGATTCCAAGGAAAGGGAGCATACCAAGCAAAATACTACCTCCCATCATGGAATAGCCGCAGTTGCCAAGGAACGTCGTACCTCCGATACACATAAAGTAAATGGCAGTCAGATTTCTCTGCTTTATCGCCTTTGAAATCACTGACAATGCGATAAATAGCAGAAATAGAAGAGCAAAAATGCCCAAAACGCCGAAATCCACGAGGTTTAGCACGATTCCTGATTGCATAGGATTAAAACCTCTCCCAAATGTTAGTCCTGCAGTATGATATACATATAGCCCTGGCCCATAGCCAGTGATTTTTTCTAACAAAGGGGCATTACTAAAATCTCTAAGAACGCGAACTTCAGTTCTTTCGTCCTCGAGTTCGTCTTGAGCACGATCAAATGACCTCTCAGTAAACGAGTCTACAAATTGGGATTTAGGAAGGCTTATTGTGTTTCCTAAATTGATATACCAGAAACCACATAGAACGGAAATTCCAAATAGATAAACCGCAATGTTTATAAAAAAATTACTTCTTGTACGAGTTATTAAAACAAAAGCTATCGGTATAGCTGCAACAATTGCAATATATGCAGTCGAAGAATATGTGTGAATGAGAATAAAGATTGAAAGAATTAAAGCTATTGATGTTTTTAACCATTTTGTAGGTTCTACACATAGCTGAACGATTTTCCAAACAACATATGGTGCGACATAAAGCCCCATATGTTTTGGTTCCCCGCATAAACCATATAATCTATCAACATATTCTCCGCCGAATTTCGCTATAGCCCAGTAATTATAGTAATTCGTGTTTCCAATATCACGGATTATTGGTGCAAATGGGATGCCGGCTTTAAGGAATGCATAATGTATAAAACCGATTCCTATTAGTATATAAATGGCTAATTCATAATATCGCAAGGCTTTATTCAAAGACTCTTTCGATAAAAAGACCATATAAAGTAAGGGTATGATTCCAAGACAGTATGTGAACGATTGAGAGAGTGCTCGGCTGATTCCTGCGGTTGACAATTTATTGGGTAGGTATGTTAATCCTAATAATGCAGTAAAACATACAATTGAGATAATTGTGAGAGTATAATTCCGTAAAATAATGCTTTGAGGTCTGGGCTTATGATAAAAAACCAAACATAGCAGCATGCAAACGCTAACAATCTTGTAAGGATTCCATGTTGTAATGGCGATGTGTGCCGCGCAATTCTGGAAAGGGAAGGAAAGGAAATATAATAATACCAATAAATGGTATTTACGTCGAATCGTGCAATATACGCCTGCAATAACGAATAATGCAAATATTAAATATCGAATTACTAACCAAATCATATATGAATGAAGTATCAATCTATTATTCCCTTTGAACGTGAAAAAAAGTTGTAATCTATTGCTTTCTTTAAAGCTTTGACTGGCACCCCTCCATAGACCATCTCAGACTCGCAAAGGCTTTTATTGACTAAAGAGCATGCACCGATAATTACTTTATCGGGTAATATGCATCCTTTTAGAATTGTCGTGTTATGGCCAATAAAACAATAATTTCCAATTGAAATTATTGCTGCGTCTTGGCGACATTCTTTTGGGTCAATGCTATGTGTAAGGAATACGCTTGAATTACCTGCCAAAAGGCAATAATCCTTTATGTAAATACCTGCAGTACAGTCGAAATAGTGTTTCGATGTGATAGAAGATTCCCTTCCTATAATCATCTCGCACTTTCGGTTTGCTATATGGCGAAAGTGTCTGTCATTTTTGCTTGAAATTCCGGTAATTTGATTGAAATTTCTCAGATGAGAAGACTCACCGATAGATAATAAATCTATTCGTTTAATTATATTCCCGGTTCCAATCTGCGCATTAGCATCCATATGTAGATTTTTTGCCAGAATTATAGACCGTCCGATTTTTGCCGTACGATGTATCTTATATTTTTTGAAAAAGATATAGTACATTCTTCGAATTGGCCATGGAAATAGCCAAAGAAAAATTTGTACAAAAGCATCAAACATATTAGTTGTTTTTTTCTATCAAAGAATTTATTGCTTCATTGAATATTGCTGCTCTATTTGCATAATTAAATGAATGAGCATACTCAATAAGTTTATATGAATTCTCGTGATTATAATTTTTGAGCGTTAGTATGGCTCTTTTTATATCCTCATTATCATTCTCGTTAAAAAGAATGCCAAGCCCATTCGCAACTTCTGGCAAGGAAGTATTATTAGAGCAGGCCACTGGAGTTCCTTGCGAGAATGCCTCGATTACAGGCAGGCCAAATCCTTCGTGATGACTGGGAAATATGAGTCCGACACTATTTTTGACGAGTTCACGAATTATTTCGTTAGGTTGGAATGGGATGAGAGATACGTGTTGATTATTGTTAAGAAGAGACATTATCTCTTCTTTTTCATGAGATGCAATGCTTCCAACTATAATCAATCGTGGAATTGTGTTGTCACACTCTCGCATTTCGGTAATTATTCTTACCAGGCGAGCTATGTTTTTTCGTCGTGAAATTAGTCCCCACCAAATAAAATAAGGCGATTTCTTGGCAATCTCAGGCAATTCTGTGTCGGAATGTTGAAACCAAAAATCATCGATGCCGTTATGAATAACTTTGATGTCGGCCTTAATATTTTTGAATGTGTCAAATACGTCTTTTTGAGTAAAATCAGATACTGCCTTTATTTGGATGTTCTGTTGTGCAAAGACTTGTTTCTTACAATGTTTGTCTACGATTTTTCTCAACCATGGATAAGATAATGTTGACTGGCCTTTAATGATAGATAAATCTTGTACAATGGCAATCTGAGGACATCTTAGCCTGGAGTGATATTCAAGGAACGCAGGATTAATGAATAACCCAAAATTATCATTGGGTATATAGTTGGCCCGACCGTTAAGTCGATTCCACATTATTTTCAATCGGCTTTCTTTCAGATAGACTGCATGAACATTTTTTTTGGAGTGTAGGTTGCTGAAATAGTGTTGCAGTAATGGATGGGGGCAGATTTTAGTATAGAAGATGACAAAACTATCGTTAGGCCTTAAATCTACAAGATAATTTAGCATCCCACGTGCGGGGAATCCGCTTGTAAATACATTTAGTCCGTCGCCGGAGACAGCTATTCTCATCGTATATTAATGGATTGTGTAAGACGTTTACCCGCAACTGCAATTACACTTTTAAATATTAGCCATTGCAGCCATTTAGGGAGCGCGACAATACTTTTTGATATTAGCGAACCTTTGAGCGAATTCGCATGATAATGTTTCAGAAAGAGGGGTTTATAAGATGCCACTTTATTTATGGCATCCAGCTGTTTTGACATTGACTCATTTTGCAAGGCAGAAAACATGCCCATAATCAATTGATTCAGACCAAATTTCTGGATGCACTGGCTTTTTATGGTTTCATTGTTACATTTATTGTCTACCGGGTAGTAGGCAAGCATCATATCAGCGGCTAAAAAATATTGGTCTGAGGTTTGTAAACGGCGAGAGAGCGAGCGCTCTCCATAATGCATGTAGTGATATAATGTCTCTGAGATGATTTTAATGTCGTCGATGTACTTTAAAGTATCAAAGAAAAATACATGATCCTCATGTAATTGAAGCGCTGGATTAAAACGGATTTTATTGTTTCGGATACAATCCGTAGACCATATTTTAGCGTGCGCTACTCCATGTAGTAAAATCTCATCGTGGGAGGGTATAAATTGGAAATTTTGTTGCGAATCTATGAAGTCATAAGCAATTCCGTAAACTATTAGAGTGTTTTTATTGACTATTAGATTCTTGAATTTTTCAATGAAATTGAGTTCAATCCAATCGTCGGAGTCTATAAACGTAATGAAATTGCCTTTCGCTAATTCAATACCTTTATTTCGTGCATTAGAGACTCCGGAATTCTGTTGATGCACTACTGCTATACGGGAGTCCTTTGTGGCGTATTCATCGCAGATTGACCCGGAAGCGTCAGTGCTTCCGTCATTGATTAAGATGAGTTCCCAGTCGGGTACAGTTTGAGAAACAATACTATCGATGCATGTTCTAAGATGTGTTGCTGTATTGTAAACTGGTACGATGATAGTTATTATCGGAGGTATGTTATTCATACGAAGTGGTCATGCTGCATTTGGTTTCTTACCTAATATCCATACAGCCATAGGCTTGCTTAATCTAATAAAATTGCCAACAATCAATGAGCACGCTACAACTGTCAAGGTGAAGATTACAGCTATGATAGTTAATAAGATTTCGTTTGGATTATTCACTATCAAATTATAGATGCTATTACAAATGGGCCAAATGAAAAAATAATGAATCATGTAGATGTCAAGTGTGTGTCTTCCAACATACTGCATGCTTGAACTAATGAAATTAGACGCATCCCAATATGAGGATGTCCTGTAAAATAAGTAGAATACGATTCCTACAAGACAGAAACGTGGGATTAGAATCAGTTTATAATAAAGGCTGATATTATTATCAATCAAATTCTCATGGAAACTGAAAGACATTATAACAATGGTAAGGAGAATCAACGTTGTGATTACCCATTTATTCTGAATAATTTTAACGAATTGTTCTGAATAATGCCTTGCCAGAAGTCCTAACGCAAAGAACATGACGTAATATCGCGCATAGTCAAATGCCAAGAACTTGCACCAGGAACTTGAATTTAAGACGAAAGAAATTGCAACTATTGTTGCCGAGAGGCCGATGATTGCAATCCAATAATGCTTGTTAGAAAATTTAGTCCACATATACATGAACCAATAATATACAAACAGCATATCGAATAATGCTGGAGTGAACCAGAATCCTCCGGGATAAATCCAGTCTTTAAATCCAAGATAGGAAAGTAACGGAAAGAAGAAAAAGGTTGGGATTATCAGTTGTCGAAATCTAATGAAAGAATTCTTATTGATAAAATCAAAATTGAATCTATCAATTGTCTTATATCCCAGATAGCCACTTAAAAAGAAGAATAAGGGCACATGTATGTTGGATAGGATATCATTAAAAAAGAAATGCATACTCCCGGTATTGAATGTGAATCCTTTGACATGGGAATACACAACCAATATCATGACAAGGCCGCGCATAGCATCCAAGTATGCGATTCTTTTTGTGGCGTTTGAGTTTATAATCACATTTTGCATATAAGCAATATATGGTTCTCGGATATTGATGAGACCTGGATTAAGTTAATTTTCCCAGGTAACAAGGGCGGTTTACAGTCGACCATCGATTATGTCGCGGGGCAGAATCCCTTTGACGTCATAGATTACACCGTCTGTTTTAATCAGTGCCTTGAGATTTAAATTCTCGAATTGTTTGTGCGCGACTGCGAGAATAATGGCATCGTACAGTCCCTTCTCTGGTAGTTCTGTAACCGAAGGAACGCCGTATTCACGCATGACTTGTTCGGGAGATGCCCATGGATCATAAATAGTGATGTCGGAAGTATACTCTTTTAGAGTATTATAAATATCGACAACCTTGGTATTTCTGATGTCCGGGCAGTTTTCCTTGAAGGTTATGCCAAGGATAAGGATTTTGGCATCTTTAACCATAATTCCTTTTTTGTTCATACATTTGATGGTCTGGTTGGCTACGTAGTCTCCCATCCCATCATTCAGACGACGTGCGGCAAACATTACACGCGGGAGCACTCCATAAACTTGGGCTTTCTGTATGAGATAATAAGGGTCAACCGAAATGCAGTGACCACCTACAAGCCCCGGCTTAAGTTTGATGAAGTTCCATTTTGTGGATGCGGCTTCGATTACTTCGTTAGTATCGATATCCATTGCATTGAATATTTTGGCAAGCTCGTTCATAAAGGCGATGTTGACATCACGCTGAGAGTTCTCGATGATTTTACTGGCCTCGGCTACCTTTATGCTTGATGCCTTATGAGTGCCGTTTTCAAGGACTGAATTATATACTTTGTCAACGAGATTGGCAATCTCTGGAGTGGAGCCTGATGTTACCTTCTTGATTTTTTCTACCGTGTGGAGCTTGTCGCCTGGATTGATTCGTTCGGGGGAGTACCCGGCAAAAAAATCAATGTTGAATTTTAGTCCGCTTGTTTTCTCCACAACAGGGATGCATTCTTCTTCCGTAACGCCGGGATATACGGTGGATTCATACACCACTACATCTCCATTGGATATGACTTTTCCTACGGTTTCGCTTGCGCCCCATAAGGGTTTGAGATCTGGGCGATTGTTGTCATCAACCGGCGTAGGAACAGCGACAACATAAAAATTACAATCGCGAATTTCATCCAGTGATGTTGTGCAGTGGAATCCGTTCTTTAATGCAGATTGCAATAAGTCGTCATTGACTTCAAGCGTAGCATCATGTCCGCTATTGAGGGCGTCAACACGGTTTTGATTCATGTCAAAGCCGATTGTAGAATACTTGGTTGAGAAGAGTCTGGCTAACGGAAGCCCTACATATCCCAGGCCGATAACACAAATTTTTATATCATTCATTATAGTGATATGTATTTTGAATTATTCAAGAATGAAATATTCAGTTTCTGCGAATATGAGATTTGATTTTCAAGGCTAAACTACGTATTCGGAGCGTTGGTAATAACCCGATGATTCTTGCGATTCGTCCTAAGAACGACTTGGGGTAAGGGTGTGTCGGCGATAGGCCGAGTCGCATTATACGCTCTATGGCCTCAGCGCACAATGGGGAGCAATAGTCAGCGCTACAGGCAATTAGAGCGTAATTCCTTGCGAGAGCATTCCGAAGCTGTTGTGAATCAGCAATGGGAAGAAGTGTTCGCTCATAACTGATAAATGAATCAAGTCGCGACCGCAATTTCGCGAAACTCCGTGTATTGGAGGTGCTTATGGACGCATGGCCTCTCCGGTAATGCATGAGAGCAGAAGACACCCATACAATATGTGATGTATGAGCCAACACTCGACACATAAATTCTCCATCTTGGTTTGACATTAGCGATTCATCCCAATCTCCGCTTTCAACGATTAGCTGACGCGGAATTAGATAGCAAGTCACTGCCATCCAACCTCCTTCAGACCACATCGTTGTTAGTAAGTCAACAGGAGAAGAGTATGACATATAAAAGGGACGAGATGTGATTTTGGCGGATGGCTGAAAATAAAATTCTTCCCAGGCGCATATGGCTACAGCTTTGGGGTCAGCGTGTGATAACGCTTCTACCTGCAGTTCAATCTTATCGGGAGAAATAAGGTCGTCGGCGTCAAGATACATTACATAATCACCCTTGCAATGGCAGAACGCGAGGTTGCGGGCTACGCATGCTCCGGAATTCGGCTGTCGTAGGAGGGTTATCCGAGGCTCGGAGGAAGCAATCTTTTCCACGATGGAGGCCGAGGCGTCGGTACTTCCGTCATCAACGATAATCAGCTCCCAGTTAGTATATGTCTGCGACTGACAGCTTCGGATAGTCTCTTCCACCCACTTCTCTGCATTGTAGAGTGGCATCAGGATGGAAACAAGAGGCAGACTCATAATTGTTTTTTGTTGATTTTTGCGTCTGTAAGTCAGCGGCGCAGATGTAGCATCTTGCGAAAATCGGCTTTGCTGACAATGCTCCAGACCGTGTGAAGGCCGTCGGAGCGAAGCAGAATATTCATTCCAAGATAACCGATGCCGTAATAGGCGATTTCAATCGCAAGTTTAAGTAGTATGCTGCTGCAGTCGAAATAGATGAAATGCCATATAGCGACGAGTACAAGCATCTCAAGCATGTAGGGCATAAACGCGGCCGCTTGCGAACGTATGGAGAGCTGCACGCATGAACGTGTGGTAAATGGATAAATCAGTATGCCCAGTGCCTGAGCGAGGCATATGCCCCACAAATATGGGAAGAATCCCCAGAATATACCTATCGGGATTATACAGAGTAGCATAGCCTTCTGCACAATTCCCACCGACAGGTATAGATTCATTCGGTTGTAGGTAGCCATAACCATGTCGTATATGATAGGAAGCGACATGGTGAAGGAGAACAGCCCGAGAATCTTGAAGATAGCAACTGTTCCCATCCATTTCTCGCCATAGAGAATAAGGATGAAGGCATCGGAGCATATATACATGATTCCGCCGAAGAGAAACGACAGAAAGGAGACCACGTTGATGAGTTTAAGCAGACTGTAGCGGAAGGCCTCCTTATCGTCCTGCAGTTTGCTGAGCGTGGGGAGCATGACGCTGCGGATTGGGTTGAACGAGCATTCAGTTACGAGATAGTTGAGCGATTTTGCCCGGTTGAACAGTCCGAGTGTGGAGGCGGAATAAAGTTTGCCGATGATTATCTGGTCAATCTGAGTGAATACGCGGCTTATAATAGTGGTCAGAGTGAATTTCCACCCGAATACCAGGAATTTACCGATGCTTTTCAGCTGAAAACAGCGCGACGGACGCCATGACGAGAGCCACCATATGGTTCCGGAATTCAGTGTCCATCCAGTAAGTTGCATCCATACGAGTGACCAGACTCCGAAACCGGTAAATGCGCATACAATACCGACGCACCCCGATGCCGTACCGCTGACTACACGGGCAATAAATGGCGACTTAAAGTTTAAATTACGCTGAAATAGAGCCGTCTGAAGTGTTCCGAACGATGCGATGAAGAACGACCACGACGTTACGCGTACAATGTCCGAAAGCTGGGGCATTTTGAAGAACCATGCAAAACCCGGCGCGAGAGCGAAAACCAGTAGTGATGTAATGAATCCGAGGCCGATATTGAGATAGAATACGGTTGAAATCTGCTGCTGGGAAATCTCTTTTTCGCGTATAAGCGCGTTCGCGAGTCCGAATTCAATCACGATTTCGAGAATGGCATTGAGAACCAATGCCATAGAAATCAGGCCGAATTCTGCGGGGGTGAGCAGTCGGGCCAGTACGAGCGAAACTATGAAATTTCGCAGTTGGTTGACGATGATGTTAAGGAAGTTCCAGAAACTCCCTTTCAGGCCCTCCTTCTTCAGGGCACTTACTTTATCCAACTTATAAAAAGGTGGTAAGAGGGGTAAGAGGATGGTTAAAGACCGGAAAGAAGTTTGGCAAATGCGGGGCGAAGCCGGGAGGCATTGAAATTATGCTCCCAGTTGGCAAGAGCGGCCGCTCTCATCTCGCATCGAAGGTCGGACGATTCAATAAGCGGTTTTAATGCGCTCAAACAAGCTTTTGAGTCGAGCGAAGGCTCTATAGTAATGCCACCGTCTGGCGCTACTAATCCGGGCTTATCTGATCCGAGCAGTGCGGGCATTCCTCCGACGTGCGACGCTACAACCGGGATGCCGTAGGCGAGGGCTTCGCAAAGTGCGATGGGCGTACCCTCCGAAGACGAAAGAAGTAGGAAGAAATCAATATGGCATGTGGCATACAGATGCTGAATATCGGCATTGTCCATCTGACCTCTCAGTTCAACAGTGAGATTCGATGGCGCTTGCTCTATTTCTTGTTCAATGGCAGTGCGGTCTGAACCATTGCCAATCAATATCCAGCGGAAACGCTTGTCGGGATGCACTTTGGCGAGTCGGCCGAGCAACGTAGCAGTCTGCGGCAGGCGTTTTACGGGGTGGAAACGCGCGACAGTACAGAATGTGATTTCGTCTGAATCTGCCGGCGGATTTGTGGCCTGAAGGATGCGCGTATTGCCGAGAAATTGGACAGAAATTTTGTCGGCAACAGAGGGATATTGGCTGAGAATATAGTCGGCTCCGTCGGAACTTTGAGGATATAGTGCTGTCAGCCGTTTGAAAGTCTGACGTCGAAGATAATGCGACCTGTACGTAACGCGGTGGTCGAAAATGTCGTAGCCGTGGGCGCGGCTCACGATTTTGGCTTTCCCAATTTTGGGAATAAGTGCAAATGCAGTTGTGCAATAGTGGCACCAGAAGGTGTAGAACGTAAATTTGCCCGATTCGGGAAGATAGTTCTTTCTTATAAAATCTGCAAAGCGGCGCGCACTGCTGAAATAGGACAGAAGGGAGCGGAAACGGCTATAATGCAGCATATTTGTCCCGCCGTGAATGAATGCTGCCGCAAATTTCGGATGAATTGCGTCTTTCAACTGGCTTGCCAGAGAAGACGGCCGGCCGTTGACTTTCGCGAATCGAGAATCTGTTTCGACTCCTTTAGGTAGGGGACACATTGGTGTTTCGGAATCAAGATGCTCCGGCACCAGAATGACGCGGTCAAACTCTTTCGCAAGTGGCTCCAGTTCAGGCATAATAAACGATTGCTCGGTTATGCCGCCGAATGGGAATGTACTTGTAATGTAAATCAGCGTGGAAGCCATTTACAGGAATCAATGAAGAAAATTATTGGGGAGAGAGGGATGGCCTCCATCGGAAGGGCAACGCGCAAGAATTGGTGTGCGTGAGCGGTTTACACCGTTGTCGTGGGTCAGGAGGGTGAGGCCGAGTGCCCGGGCGTCGTCGAGGGCGCGCAGGTTCCAGTCCTCAAGGCGCCCGAAGGGGAGGGCGTAGAAAGGTACGAAATTGGGCAGCGGGGAGAGCAGGTCGTAACACTTCTGCAGATTGGCGCGGTTCCATTCGTCGGTCATCATGCTCTGGCGCTGATGCTCATGGCCGTGGAGGCCGAGGGTAAGCAGCGGCGACTGCGCCGTGGCTCGCAGCTGCTCCCAGCTTAGATATTTCTTCGGGCGGTCGGGCAGTCCGGCGTAATACTTTTCGACGACGGCGCGGTGGGCGCGGTAGTGTTCTGAATCCGTCTCGTGTCGAAGAGTTTTCGTAAGTGCCACGATTTCGGCCGGGTGGCCTTCTGGGTGCTGGAAGAGAGTCAGAGCATCGACCCACGACCCGGCGGCATCGTCGAGGTAAGCGGTGTTGATGAAGAGAGTGGCCGGAATCTGCAACTCCTCGAGCACTGGCAGCGCGTGGTCGAGGACGTCGGCAAAGCCGTCGTCGAAGGTTAGCACGCAGTAGTTGCGGTCGAGCGGCCGATTTAGCTTTTCGGCGGCTTCGGTAAGAAAAATGAAGGTGAACTGCTTGCGAAGGCGCAGGAGCATGCTGCGGAATTCCGATGTGGACGTAAAAGTGCAGGAGAGGTGGCGCTCTGGGTCGAATTCCGGCGCAATCTGATGAAAGTTGACGATTGTAACATTATGCCTTATTCTTTTGGCATAGGCATAAATCAACTCTCTAATGCGTCGATGTATAGTGGCTTTGATTTGCATTCGGTCGGTTCGCAGGCAAGGTCTGCGTTCTATTAACCTAAAATAGGTCGAATGGGTTAGAATGCGAAATAGGAGGGGTCAGAGACGGGGGGCGGTTAAGGCTGGATGGAGAAGTGGGTGGCGACTGCGGCTATCGATTTGTCGTTAAGACATTTCCCTTGGGTGTTGATTTTCTGAAGGCCTTCTTCGCGGTAGGCGTAGTTTTCAAGGAAATCGACGCCCTGAGGGTCGCGCGAGGCTACTTTCCTGATTTTTGTGCCTTTGCGACGGGCCATGAAGGTGAACCATACATCGTCGGCTGTGGGCGATAGTTTCATAAATAATTCGGCATCTGTGGTCTCCTCGGCCAACGAATGGGGAGGATATAATACTCCGCCGACTCCGGTCAGGAAATTGTCGTCATGGCATCCGCATTCCTTAATCGTCATTTGCCATTTATTATATGGACGAATGGTGCCGTTCCTTTCGCGGGTTATGCGATGCACTCTCATCGCGCAAATATCATGAGGATGATCAAGATGGCAGCCCAGTAGCCGTTCAATCAGATCATACTCGTAAAATACGTCATCATCGATGGTTATGATGGTGTCGTCAGGAAACCGCTCCAGGGCGTGTACCAGCTTTTTATAGCTGCGGATATTCGCTTCGGTCGGGATGATTTCCAGTCCGCGCTGTTGCAGGCGCTTAAGCGACGAGGGAATTCGGTCGCAGTCCTGCCGGTCAATCCAAAGGATTATGCGGTTTGGCTTCTGGGTCTGTCGCATAATGGACTGAATCGTATAGGCTACATCGTATAGGCGCCTGCCATAGGAGGTTAACGACACAATCAAATCTCCGGATCCCAGCAATTTTTCGTCCGTAACTCCGGGCCGTGTGTCGGTCAGCATTTCCGATTCCAGGAGCCATCTTCTCTGCTCGGCAAGATTCCGTGTTATTTGCGAATCAATTACCGGGAGCAGCGTCTTGGTGTGTATTAGTTTTTTTAATAGCGATTTCAGCGATGGCATATGAGGGAATATTTGCGGGTCGGGATTTTTTCCAAAGGTAGCAAATTTTTCCGACATATATTATGGCGTCATCAGGCGGGGGCGACGAAAAACGGCAGCGCGCGCACCGGGATGACCGTGCATCGGGCTATGGCGCCGGTAAGGGCGTCGGGCACCTCCATTCCGGCTGCGCGCGCCAGCGCGAACGCACCGGTGAGCAGCGGGGCAGAGGCCGACTGAGCGGCCGCAACGGCTTCGACAATATGGTCGGCCAGCTTGGCGAGATGCCGGCGTGCGGTGGCGTCGGTCGAACGGTCGAGCAGACTCACGCGGATGCGCGCCATAGTTTCCGGCGCGTCGGCCGCTGCGGCGATGCGTCGCCCTTCGGCGGCTGTGGCGTGGATGGCGCGGAGCGCCGGTGCCCACTCGGCAAGCAGCGAGCGGTAGAGAGCGGCATAGCCGGGATGCCCCGGCATCTGCATCGACGAGGCGAGCAGCAGGCCGCACGCTGCGTCGGCCTGGCACTCTCCGCGCTCTGTGGCCTCGATGAGCAGCGGCATCAGATGGCGCTCAATAAATGCCTGCGACGGCGCGCGACGCATGGCGATGCGGTGGGCCAGATCATAGCATTCAAGCATGAACGCCCTGCGGCGTGGCTCTACGGCTTCAATCCGGCTCTCCACCTCGCGGCATCCTGCCATGAGTTGCCCGACAATCGCCTTGGCGCGCGGCGACTGCGGAGCGGCGTCGGTAATCGGCTGCTCCAGCATGTATGCGCGCAGGCGCTCGGCCAGGAAATATTCCAGTCCGGGAGCGGCCTGAGAGGCCTTCGGAGCGTTGTGCCGAAACCGGCGGGGCGATTCAGTCGTTGAGATTGGCATTGAGGAGGGTAAGATCGGCCAGCGCGCGGGCCTGTATGGGAGTGAGCCGCCCGGCGTCGATACCGCGGAGCGACCCCGCGGCAGCGTTGGCTTTTTCAAGGTGTGCCTTATTCCTTTCGGCCAGGGCGAGCCATGAGTGGATGAGCGTGAGTGTGGTTGGGTTGGTCACGGCCTCCAGCTCTTCCTTCGCAAGGGCGGACTGCTCCATGGCGCGCGGCTCGTCGCCGAGCATTGCAAAACATGCCGCCAGCAGCGCGGCGAGCTTCGGGCGCATTTTAGCTGATTCGATACGGGCATCGCCGTAGCGCTGCACGAATCCCTCGAGCTGCACGGCTTCGGGTGCGAGCGCTTCGAGCGGCCGCAGGCCGGATGCGGTGTAGGCCTCCATGGCGGGTCGCAGGCGCCGTTTTACGAAGTTGTCAATCAGCTCGTAGGCGTTTTTGCGGCCGGGTGCGAAGCGCAGGATGCGGATGTAGCGCGGGTCGACATGGGCCACGGAAGCCATATATCGATTGCCGATTTCAAACACTACGGTGCCACCCGAGGCTCCCTGCTGCCGCAGCAGGCGCCCCGACAGGCCGTTGAAATCTCCGCCCACGATTTCTATCTCGTCGGCGCGCGTCAGGTCGATTTCGCCGGGACGGAACACCGGAATTTCGTGGCGGTAGGCTGCGGCCACACGTTGGAATATGGCCATCGTGGCATCGGGGAGCGTAAGATAGCGTGTTGCGCCTGACGCTTCGATGGCCGTCAGATTGGCTACGGGATTGATAAGCTGGCACTCGCGGCGGAATTCCGATAGCTGGACGGCCGACGCGCGCATAAACACATACTGGCATGCAAGCGGCAGCTCTCGGCGCACCGGAGTGCGGTCGGAGGCCGTGACGCGCACCAGCGTGGGGGCAAAGAACTCCATCGGAGGCTGCTGCGCTTCCCCGCGGTTAAAAGCGTCTACTGCGGCCTGAATCTCGGTGGCGACTGCGCGCGAGCGCCCCGACCTGCGGTTGCAGGTCAGTACGAACCATTGCTGCCTGTGAGGGTTGGTGGCTGACTCGGTTGCCATTTGTGTGAATGCCGCTGAATTTGGCCAAGACGCATAGCTCTCGCATTCGGATTTTTGCAATCCGCACGCCTTTAGATAGTTGCAATTCTCGGAATTGCAAACTTCAGAAAACTTTAGCCGCATTTGCGGCCTTAACGGTCGGTATTCTACCGTCTGCACACTCTTTTGGAGGTGCCCTCAGAAGCCCTGTGGAGGGGTTTGAGGCGAAAATTTGTGCAAATTTACGGAAAAGGGGCCAAATTACCCCCCCGATTCGTTAAACTATGTTAACCAAAGTTTAATTTCTGCAAATTCGTTCCATTTCACACTATTGTGCAAATCCTGAATTTCGTTGCCATATAAAAGCTAACGATATACATGCTGGCTACCCAAAAGTAGGGATGCACCCTGGTGCATCCGATTATCAGGGAGTTAGGCCATAAAGATAGACGGATGCACCAGGGTGCATCCCTACAAGTTGACGGCCAATTGCTGAGGTAAAACGGCGCATGGTAAAACTAATAGTCAACAAGATTATATAAAAAAAGAAGCGGAGCGTCATCGCCGACGATCCGTTCCTAAGGGATAATGAAGTATGTTATTTACTTTGCTCTAAATTACTTTGCTGAGTCTTTTCAATTAGATTTATGGTGTATTACCAAACTAATTGCATCCGGCGAGCAACAGCTATGAAAACTCCCCTGAATGCGTTGCAAATTTATAGTGCGGAAATTACACTCATGTTACAATTCTTACACAATTTGAAAACATGTAAAAATTTAACATAAATTTACATTTGACACCTCCCTCGTTTGACGCGTATAATCGCTCTGCGGCTACTCCACGTCATGCCTGCGATGTTAGTGTCAGCGAGCGCGTCGGATTGATGGCCCGCAGATCCTCGAACATCGGCAGATAATTCCGGTGGGATGGTGCGAGCACCACGAAGTTGATGTCCGTTGTATTGGCTGTATAGTCGTATTGCAGAAAATAGGTCGAGAGATGAATATTGTGGCTCTCGAATACTTTCCGGTAGGGTGATATGTCGGTAACGATGCAGTCGACCGACAGGCGTAGGGCGCGGTTCTCCTGCCCCATGTTGTATCGCTGCTCGTAGGCCTCGAAAAGCACCAGAGTGACAAGAATCATCAGCGTCGCGATAATCGAGCACCAATACATTCCCACGCCTACAGCCATGCCGATAGCGGCCGTCATCCAGATTCCTGCGGCTGTGGTGAGCCCGCGCACCGACCCCTTCATATGGATCATCGCACCGCCGCCGAGGAAACCGACGCCCGTGATTACCTGAGCCGCGATTCGACCCGGGTCGCCGTTTTTAAGTCCGAGATATACCTGCGGCACATAGATTGAAAGCAGCATGGCCAGACAGGCACCCATCGAGATGAGAGCGAACGTACGTACTCCTGCAATCTGCCCTTTGCGCTTGCGTTCGGCGCCCACGAGGGTGCCGAGCACCATGGCCACCACAAGGCGGTACGTTGCGTTGCCGAGATTGACCTCGGTCGAGTTGATGCAGTCTACGATGGATTGAAACAGTGCTTCCATAGCGCGGTTGGTGAAAGGGGTATATTGTTCGGAATTCAGACGTCGTACAAATATACCCCTTTAAATCCAAACATCCAATCCACCCGTGGGAAAATCTGTGCGGCAGCCGGAAATTTCAGTCGAGCGGAAGTGTGATGATAAAGACCAGACCGGAAGGCTTCCGTAGGGAGGCTTGGATACTGCCGCGGTGGAGGGCAATCGCATTCTTTACGATTGCGAGACCGAGCCCCGTGCCACCGGCGGCACGCGAGCGGCCTTTGTCCACGCGGTAGAAGCGCTCGAACAGGTGTGGCAGGTGCTCTTCGGCCACGCCGACGCCATCGTCGGCCACCTCGATGCGTATCTCTTTGCCGTATTTCCTGGCGCTGATGGCGATTCGCGAACCGTTGCTGTAGGCCAGAGCATTGTCGATAAGGTTCTGGAAAACGGAGGCAAGGAGCGGGCGGTTGCCATGCAGCGTGATGCCTGCGGCGACGTCAACCGAAACCGCGAACCCTTTCGCCTCGGCTACGGGAAGGTTTAGCTCTGCGACTTCCGTGATTGCAGACCGGAGGTCGACCGCGGTGAATGCAACGTCGGCTGCACCCTCGTCGAGCGACGTGATGGTGGCCACATCCGCCAGCAGCCTGCGCAATCTGTCCGACTGGCTGAGACATCGCGCTATAAACTCCCTGCGCTTGTCGGCAGGAAAGTCGTCGTGAGCCTCAAGCGTCTCAAGACATATCTGCATGGCCGCTACGGGAGTCTTCAGCTCGTGGTTTATGTTGGCCGTGAGCTGTTTCTTGATGCGTTGCTTTTCCTGCTGCTCACGTATGGCGGCGGAGTGCTCGCGGTCGCGTTCGGTCAGCGCCCGCTGCAGCCGGGCGTATAGGCGCACTATATTGTTGGAAATCTGGCCCAGCTCATCGGAAGGGAAAGGCTCGGTGTCGGCTATGCGCTCGCCACGTTCAGCCTGGCGCGCGAAGCGGTTCAGACGCGAGATATGCTGCCCCAGGCGGCGTGTGGCGAAGAATCCGAACACACACATGGCGATGGCTATCGCTCCCATAACGCGGATAAATCCGAGGTCGGCGCTGAGCAGCTGGGTGAGCGAAAGCGAATACGGTACGGCTGTACGCACCACCGAGCCGTCGGGCCCGCGCGTAGCCGAATAGAAATATGTGTCGCCGGTGCTGAGGCTGTGGCGTCTGACGGTGAAGCCCGACCCCTTGCGCTCGGCCTCGGCAATTTCCGTGCGGTCGGCGTGGCCTATGGCGGCTGCTGTCGAATCGGCTGTGTTGTCGTAGACAAGACGTCCGTCGGGAGCGATGATGCTTACGCGCAGTCCCTCGAACGGATGAAATTCGTCGAGGCGCATGTCGGCCACGCTGTTTCCCTCGGCCAGCTCGCTGAGAATGTAGGAGTTCACCAGCTGCAGCCGGGCGTTGAGCGTCTCGGCCTTGAACTCCTTCTCGCGTTGATACTGGAACACGACGAAGCAGCCTACCAGCAGCGCGGAGTAGGCCAGCAGCCAGCCGAACAGGCGGCGCGGATACGAGAGGTGTAGTGCGGGAAAGTTCATCTGTCAGCCGAAAAATCCGTAGCCGTAGCCCGAACGGGTGGTTATGTAGCGACCGTAAGGGCCGAGTTTGCGGCGCAGGCGGGTAATGTTCACGTCGACAACCCTGTCGAGCACCACGACCTCCTCGGGCCAGATTTCCCGCAGCAGCTCTTCGCGGCTGAACACCACCCCAATGTTGGAAATCAGTTTGAGCAGTATCTCGAATTCCTTGCGTGGAAGCCGGAGCTCGCGGCCGTCGACGGTACACATCTTCCGCGCCGGGTCTACCGTCAGGCCGCCGAAGGAAATCTGTGGCTGGCTACCGCTCAGGCGCGTGCTTGCGGCCGACCGCCGGAGCACCGAGCGCACGCGCGCCATCACGTTGCGAAGCGAATAGGGCTTGCTGATATAGTCGTCGGCGCCGAGGTCGAGTCCCTCGACCATATCGTCCTCGCTGTCGCGCGCCGTGCAGAAGATTATCGGAATGGCGGCTGTGGCCGGATTCGCCTTGATGATCCGCGCGAGCTGTACACCCGAAATCTCTCCCATCATTATGTCGAGGAGAAAAAGGTCGAAGCTCTCCAGAGGCATCGCCAGTGCCTGCTCGGAGCTGAAAGCTGTCTCGACTTCGAAGCCTTCGGCCTCGAGGTTGAACCGGAGCGCCTCGCAGAGCGTCTCCTCATCGTCGACTACAAGAATGCGTTGTCTGCTCATTTGCAATAAGTGACTTTGCCGGCAAATATAGCGCGAAATAAGCTGAAAGCCGCGGGCGTAGGGCGAAATTTAATAAAAACTTAATCTTCCGGAGCTGTGTGGTCCGAAGCAGGCACCTCGACGGTGAGTATCTGTACGGGCGTGGGGGCGGAGTCGGCACTGAGGCTCTCGCCGTCGCCCTGGTGGGTGGTCTGCACGAAGATGTCAAGACGCCCGCGCTGCGCCCACAGGGGATTGTCTATGGTCGGTTCCCAGGCGTCCACCGAAAAATCGGTCAGGTCTATGGTCTGCCATGGTTCTTTACCGAGCCGGGATGTATAGGCCATGCTTACGCGGCTGCCGCGCTCGGCGTCGCGGAATATGTAGAAGGCGCGCCGTCCGTCGCTCACAAGGCGTGGCCGGGCTATGGGTATCATCTTGGTGCCTCCTCCCGAGAGAGAGAAAGGCGTGGTGCGGTTCCCGACCTGCTCTGAGCGCCACTGGTTGCCGTCGTGCCATACCAGCCGGTACTGCGGCACGGTGCTGTCGGCATCGCGCCAGTAGGTGGCGATATACGGATGGCCGTCGGCGTCGGCCGTCATCGAAGTCTGGTTTATGAGTTCGGAATTCTGGGGTATTTCCATGGCTGTTTCGGCCGTGGCGGCGGTAATCGGCAACTCATATCGGGTGCCGTCCGAACGCGTCCATGTTAGGCCGCCGTCGGCCGAGCGGGCATAGCATAGGTCGTGGTTTGTCTCTACCATCCAGGTCTCGCGCCATACCCATGAGAGGTGTATGGTGCCTGCGGCGTCGACGTGCATCTGCCAGTAGGCATTGCGCTCCCCTTCGCCGTCGATAAGCACGCTGTGGAGGCGCTCCCAGCGGCCGGCGGCTGTGTCGTAGCGGTTGAGCACAAGATTGCCGCGTCCCGAGGCGCCCGAGCGGTAGGCGAAAAGCATGTCGCCCGAACGTAGGGTGTGAAATTCAGGATAGGTCACGTCGCCCTCGTCCGTTCCGGTCATCGGCTCGAGGTCGCCCAGCTCGAGCGAGCCCGGGGCATTTGCGCGGGCGTAGCGGAGCGGATGGCCGTGGTGGTCGAACGAAGCGTGGAGCCTCCCTTGGCCGTCCACGCCTATTGAGGCTACATTGTGGGCGTCGGCCACGTTACCGCGATATTGTGTGCGCTTCGTGGTCCACCCCCCGTCGGCATTTCCGTCGGAGCCGAGCGTGCGTTTGGCCAGCACAAGCCACCCCTCGGGATCGTAATAGGCTGCATACTGCGTGTCGCCGTGGCTTACCACCGAGGCCGCCCGGAATACGGCGGAGTTGACCGAGGTGGCGCTCCATCCCGCGCCGATTTCGCTCGGATGTACACTGGGAGTGGCGGCATTCAGAGCCGTCATGGTCATGAGGGCTATGATGAATATAGGGAAATGCTTCTTCATGGCGGTTTTCGTAAAATATTTGCTATCTTTGCCGAAAAGGGGGCAGTTTGCCCTCTGCAAAGATAGCAATTTAACCTGTTTCCCTTTGTTAAATCTGCATTCAGTTAAATCTTATAACACGAAAAACGTCTATGCGACTGATTATTGAAGAGACTTACGACCGCATGTCGGAATGGGCCGCCCGCTATGTTGCCGCCCGCATCAACGCCGCCAAACCCACTAAAAAGGAGCCGTTTGTGCTCGGATGTCCTACGGGGAGTTCACCGCTCGGGCTCTACCGCAAGCTCATCGAGCTTTACGAGAAAGGGGAGGTGTCGTTTCGCAACGTCGTGACCTTCAATATGGATGAATATGTAGGACTTCCCGAAGACCATCCTGAGAGCTACCACAGCTTCATGTGGAACAATTTCTTCAGCCACATCGACATTCCCCGCGAAAACGTCAACATCCTCGACGGCAACGCCCCCGACCTTCAGGCCGAATGCCGCCGTTTCGAGGAGAAAATCGACAGCTACGGAGGTATCGACCTCTTCATGGGCGGTGTGGGTCCCGACGGACATATTGCCTTCAACGAGCCCGGCTCCTCGCTCTCGTCGCGTACCCGCGTCAAGACCCTCACTACCGACACCATCATCGCCAACGCCCGCTTCTTCGAGGGCAACGTCGACCTCGTGCCCAAGACCGCCCTTACCGTAGGCGTCGGCACTGTGATGGATGCCCGCTCGGTGCTCCTGCTGGTCAACGGCCACAACAAGGCCCGGGCCCTGCGCCACGGTGTAGAAGGCGGTGTATCGCAGATGTGGACCATCTCCGCCCTGCAGCTCCATCCTTCGGCTATCATCGTGGCCGACGACGCCGCCTGCGCCGAGCTCCAGGTGCAGACCTACCGCTACTTCCGCGACATCGAGAAATCCAACCTCGACCCCTCCACCCAGCTCTGACCTTACACGCAGTTTAAGTAGAGAAACTGCCTTATTTTCATTGGGTTCCCCAGAAAACACGACGCCCCTGCTGTAATCATATTCGATCCATATATGATTACGGCAGGGGCGAGGATGTTTGGTCCAAACGGGCGCGGAGAGGCCTACCTCTTTGGCGGCCTTTTATAGCGGCGCATCTTTGTCGTCGCGACGGGGAAACTCAGGCTCGGTCATTGACCTTAGTCAACTCCCTTCGCCTTCGCCCCGCCGCTCCTAAAAGCTGCACCACTCTAAAAAGCCGCCCGCCATCCGGATGGAGGCTTAGCTTTCTGGCGCGATTGGGAACTGGCCGGGACTTGGAAATGATTGCGATGCAAAGTTACAACCGATTTGGGCGGTTGCGAGTCCAAAAAATCCGCTTAACAGTTTTTGAGATGGTAATAGGCTGGGAATGAATGGAAAGCATGATGAAATTTTTTAATTTTTCTCGAAATGAATGTTTCATACCACAACATCGCCTCTCGGAGGCTCCGGTTGTAATACTCTCATTTGAGCTTATCCCAGGCTCGGCCATCCGGGCCTCTGCTGTTCCCGTCCGGATGGCTGGGCGCCCAGAGAAAGGCAGGTGAGGTGGCCGCAGCGCGGCAGTCCTCGCCGTAAAGCTTTTCTCTGCGCCTTTGGGCCTTTTGGTTCTTTTCGGCCCGCGAAAAGAACGGACGCCCCGCTATGGAAGCATGTTCAGGATCGATGCCCCATAGCGGGGCGTCGTGTGTTAACTCGCTCGCTATAAATTTTTAATACAAAATTTGGAAAAATGAATAGCTATCGTTACTTTTGCGAATCATACTATGAAACCGAAACCAATCATCATGAAGCATTTCATTTATTGGGGTCTGTTGGCCGTATGTCTGACAGCCTGTAGCCACGATGAGAGTCTGATTACCGAAATGCTGGAGAACCCGGTTCCCGAATCCCAAAATCCCAATATGAGGACACCTGACGAGGCGGTTGAGGCTGCTGAAAGGGGGCTTAACCTGTTGGACTGGGAATCGGAAAATTCGCGAAGTGCGACGAGTTTCAGACGGAAAGTCAACAAACGGGAGGGCGCCATCGTGTTGCGCGATTCAAAATCCCGGTCGGGTGATGATTCCGAATATCCTCTTTATGTTGTGAATTATGAAGATGAGAGCGGCTTCGCGTTGGTTTCCTCCAATAAATCGACCGAGGAATTGCTTGCAGTCTCCATTGCCGGTAGTCTGCACGACATGAGTGAGGTAGACAATCCTGGTTTCCTTATGTTTGTCGAAGCGGCAAAACAATATATCAATTTACCAGGACATCAGGATATACAATCCAGAGCATTGGAAGACCGCCCTTTATTAAAGTTTGAAACGATTTTATATTACGAAACCGATACTATTTGGCATAGCAGGATTGCGCCCCGAACGCCAAATTATTGGGGGCAAATAGAACCGGAGGGGAGATTTTGCATAAACCTTCGATCAGGATGCTCAAACACTGCTATGATGTTCGCCCTATCGTATTATGAATATCCACAAGACCTTCCATTGACATATTCCGATGATGTTAATGGGCAGGTACTTCATCTTGACTGGAAAGAAATCAAAAAACATTGTCATTTCAGTATGCAATATTCATATAAGGTCTTTCCGGAGGGATGTGCTGAGAGTGATATGAGCTCTGTGCATACTCAAATCGCACACTTATGCAGACAATTAGGCGAACTCAATGAAAGTGAATATAAAATTCCGGAGAAAGCGACATCTACCAATCGTAACAAATGGAAGAAAACAATGGAGAAATGGGGGTATGAAGTCATTTTCCGAGATTATAAATTCGGAGCAATTTCGAGCGTACTCAAATATTCACCCATTGTAATTTTGGTTGGAGAAAGTGATACCGGGGGAGGACATATGTGGATATGTGATGGCGCTCAGGATTATCATCTCAGGCGTAGATTGTGTGAATTTGATCCTATGCTGGGTAAAGTAAAGATATTAAGCGACTGGGAAGAGATTGACGGGTCTTGCTATAACTTCTATAACTGGGGGTGGGGTCATTCGGAAGAATTTAGTTGTAATGGATGGTATCTTGACGGGGTGTTTAGTCCTCGAACGCCAGCCAATGATAATCCATATTCAACAGAAATTGGGAAAAATTACACAGATATAAAATTTGCAACAATATTACGATAAATGCTATGAAGCAATATTTTGGAATTTGGATAAGTACATTATTCTTGGGTATGCTCGCGGTTTTTGCCTCGGCGTGCAAAGAAGATGAAATAATTGGTGGTCAAGTGCCCGGATATCCGGATGATACTCAGGAAATTCTCAGGGTTATTGTGGAGAATGAAAATGGAGAGAATCTTCTGAACCCTGATACCGAAGGCCATTGGCTTCCTGGTGTGTCCTGGATGGAGGGTAGTTTTTATATGTCTGACCTAAAGCATGAAATGTGTGATTTAAATTGGAAAGAGTATAAGTCGGGTGAGCGGCTGAATCGTTACGACTATACATCAATTTTTATTGTCAGGAGTCTAAAATTGCAGACGGAGCCATGGCAGACATGGGATGTTTCCACATATAGCGATAAAGACTATTCTCTGGCTATCTGCGCTTTTTGTAAACGGGAAGTCCTGCAGAGCTTATATAGTTTTAAAACGAAGTTTTCGCTGTATGTACCGATGCGGGAGGAGCCTTTCGTATTCGAGATAACAGGGAAATACAATGATGGAACGCATATTTATTCCGACCTCAAGATTCTGATGGATTCGGAGGAACAGGAGAGCCAGCTGATACATCTGGTTATTCCCAGCCGCCCTCCGCAGCCTTAGGGTGCACCCACTATCTCTAAAAATTTAAGTGTAAGGGTTTGTGTATAAATTAATTACCCTCCTTTGTAAATCACGCATGTTAACCCAAAATCAATCATCATGAAGCAATATTTTCGAATTTGGATAAACGCGGTAATCCTTTGCATGCTTGGAGTTTTTGCCTCGGCGTGCAAGGATGATGAGAATATTATTATTGGAGGCGAACCTTGGCCCGGTTATCCCGATTGGGACCAGGAAATTCTCAGGGTTATTGTGCAGAACGAAAATGGAGAGAATCTTCTGAACCCTGATACCGAAGGCCATTGGCTTCCTGGTGTGTCCTGGATGGAGGGGAATTTTTTTCTTTCCGACCTGAAGTGTGAAAAGGGTGATTTAAATTGGAAAGAATATAAATCCGGCAATCGACTTCCGAGTTACGAATATACAAACGGCTTTGTCGTTAGAAGCTTAAAACTACAGACTGAACCATGGCAGACATGGGATGTTTCCGATTATAGCGATAAAGACTATTCTTTGGCTATCAGTGCTTTTTGTAAACGGGAAGAATTACCAGGCTATTTATACAAATTCAAGACGAAGTTTTCGCTGTATGTGCCGATGCGGGAGGAGCCTTTCGTATTCGAGATAACAGGGAAATACGATGATTCAACGCATCTTTATTCCGACCTCAGGATTCTGATGGATTCGCAGGAACAGGAGAGCCAGCTGATACACCTGGTTATCCCCAGCCGCCCTCCGCAGCCTTAGGGTGCACCCATCCTATAGGTACGGGAGTTCTGTTAATGCATGAGGTGCGAAATGATTCGCACCTCCTATTTAGCCCATCTTCTATCGGGTGGCGGTGGTTATTTGACGGCGGAGGCGGCGGAGGCGATATAGGAGCGGAGGGCGGGGCGGTCGCCGGAGGCTACGGCGTCGCGGAGCGACTGGAGGCTGGCGATGAGGGCGTCGAGGCGTGTGGCGCTGTGTGGGTTCATCAGGATTTCAACCAGCAGGTTCTCGTCTTCGGAGGTTACGCCGCGCGCTATGGCTATGTGGCGCCCGAAGGTGGTTCCGGGGGCTTCCTGGCGCCCGGCGATGTTGGCAAATGCCATCGTGGCGGCCATGGGGACGGTGAGCGAATAGCTCATCATCTGGTCGTGGGTGGCGAAGTCGGCTTCGGTGATGTTGAGGTGCAACGAGCTGTAGAGATCGCGGAAAAACGCTTTGCCCAGGTCGGACCCCTCGCTGATTACTATGGCGTTCTGGTGGCTCAGATTGTCGAGCGACGCGAACGTCGGGCCGAACATGGGGTGGGTGCTCACAAACGGATGCCCGGCTGAGGCGTAGAATTCCGGCAAGCCTGATTTTACGGAGGCTATGTCGCTGAGTATGCAGTTGGCCGGCAGATGCGGGAGCGCCTGGCGGAAGGCCTCAAGCGTATGGCTTACGGTAGCGGCGTTGATAAGCAATTCCGGGGCGAACTCGTCGGCCTCGTCGAGACTGAGCATACGCCGGGCATTGAAAATGAACCGCATACGCTTCGGGTCGGGGTCGTAGAGTGCGACATCGTGGCTGAACGACAGGAGGTCGCAGAAGAAAGTGCCCATTTTTCCGGCACCGAGTATCAGGATTTTCATAGGAACTGGCGGTTGACTGAATGAACTGAATGGCTGGCGGTAAAAACACCGGCAAGGGAGCCGGCGCAATGTCGACTCCCTTGCAAAGGTAATGATTTATCGCGAAAAACTCAGATAAAGTCGCGCACCATGTGCTCGAGTTCACCCAGAGGCTTCGATCCGTAGTCGCGCCATGCCAGTTTGCCGTCCTTAAAGAGGAGCCAGCAGGGATAGGCGGCTATTTTATATTCGTGCATAATATCCTGGTCGACGGTGCCGTCGATTTGAATCACGTTGGCCTTGTCGGCCAGTCGGGTGCGGAGCTCGGCTACTACCGGCTCCATATCCACGCAATGCGAGCATCGGGGCGAGAACACTTCGACGAGTGTTGGCTTGGCTTCGGCCAATGCGTTTTTCAATGTATCCATAATTTGTAAATTTTTAAAACCGTTTCCGCTGACGGGTCGTGATGACACTTCTTCAGTTGAACTTTTCGTCGGATTTTTCGGGGATATACTCCCTGATTTTGCTTTCGAGCAGCCCCTGCTGCTGCACCCCGACGGTGCGCCATACGGGTTCGCCGTTCTTGAACAGAATGAGGGTGGGCACCGACTGTACGCGGTAGCGCATGGCGAGTTCCTGATTCTTGTCGATGTCGATTTTCACGATGTTGGCTGTGTCGCCTACGGTTTTCTTGACTGCTTCGAGAATGGGAGCCTGCATTTTGCATGGGCCGCACCAGGTTGCGAAAAAGTCGACCAGAGTGGGTTTCGATTCGCCGATTATGTTGCTGAATTCGCTCATAATGATATATGTTTTTAGTTTGTTGTTTTCTTGTCGTATTGTCTATAGACTATAACGTTTTATCCCCTGCCGATGTTCTGGCTTCGGCGGCGCGTCGGGCAGCCATCTGCTCGAGCAGTTGGGGGGTGAGCAGGGTGCGCTTGTCGGCCAGGTGGAGCGCATTGAGCTGCAGGGGAGTGAGTTCGGTGAACTTCACCGAGGGGTCGGGCGGAGGTATCTGTCGTGGTTTCATTGCTGTCGGTTTTCAAAACGTGGCATTACGCTGTTGAGGGCCAGGAGAACGCCTGCGTAGGTGAATCCAAGCACGAAAAACTGGATGCGGAGCGGAAACACGTGGCTGAGCCATCCGCCGGCAAGATAGAAGCCGAACAGCCCCCACAGTGAAGCCTGCACCGTAAGGCAGAGCGTGCACCACGCTTTGGCGCGGAACTTCTGATACCATACGCTCCAGAATGAATACGGAAGGCAGCATACATTTATTGCGGCCAGATAGGGTGTATATTCCGGAAAAATCAGCAGGCAGAGCAGGCTCACCGAGAAATATGTGAAGCCGACTTCGCTCCATGAGAATAGGCCGAAGAATTTGGAGGCTGCGCTGTGGACCACGTCGTCGCATCCTCCGGCCTCGATTACGCCGCACACCCTGTCGGCGGCGCGGCTATGGATTTTCAGCGTTTTCTGCAGGAGCAGCCAGCTTATATATATGCCCGCAAGGTCGATGGCGGCGATGCCCCACATCGACCAATGGCGCCACTGGCCTCCGCTCACGAAGAGGTAGATTCCCAGCCCTACGGCGATAGCAATCAGAATCCATCGCTTGGCGGCCTGGGCTATCTCCAGCCGCTTGTGGAGGCCGTAGCCCGGTTCGCGCGCGTCGCGACGCGGATAGGCGAGCAGCGCGGTGCCGCACCAGGCCGGTGTGAAATCCTCCACGGCGATGGTTTCAGGCTGTCCGCTCGATATGTAGTCGAGCTTATGGCCGTCGCAGGCGGTCACGATGATGAATCCGCCTACCGTCCTGGCCAGAAACGGGGTGGGAAGGCTCACTATGTCGGCCGGATTATCCAGCCGGATACCGCGGCTTTCCACACCATATTCCTCCAGCAGTTTCTTCAGGCCGAACAGCGTGGGAAAGGGCATCGACACGTAGCGCTCCGACGTGTAGCCGCGCGTGTGGGCTACGCCGAGCTGGCCGAGAAAATCGCTCAGGAGGGTCGATGAACTGTCCATGACGTAGGTAGCTCAGTGGATTTTTCAGGCGTATTTCTGCACGTGGCTCAGAAGTACCTCGCCTTCGATTTCGCCTCTGTGGCGCCATACTTCCTTACCGTCCTTGTAGACGATAAATGTCGGAATCGATTCGGCGCCGGCGGCTTCGGCGGCTTCCTGATTGGCGTCGATGTCGAGCTGATATACTTCGGCGGTTCCGGCGAGGAGTTCCTTTACCTGTGCCACTACGGGCATCATACGCTGGCAATGGGGGCACCAGCTTGCATAAAACTCGATGAGTACAAGGGGACTTTTGTCGGTAAGGTCTGTGTAGGTCATAATGGTAGATTTTTTTAAAATCGGTGAGTTTTCCGGAGCTGTGTCTCCGGTATGGCAAGAGTATAACGCTGTTCGGCCCCGATTGGTTTGCCCCCGGAGGGGCGGGGGGACGCTCGTTTAATGAATGCTTAAGAATTGTGCAATAAAAATGAAACAACTTTTCGGTTGCTTTGCATCGGAGAAAATTGTTATTGACATATAGAAGTCATCATAAACTAACACTGTTTCCAATGGATTTCTTATTTATCGGAGTAGTTATCTTTCTTTTTATGCTCGCCGTGTTCGACCTCTGGGTGGGCGTGAGCAATGATGCCGTCAACTTCCTTACGTCGGCGCTCGGATCGAAAGCCGCGCCGCTGAAGCGTGTGCTGCTTGTTGCGTCGGTGGGCGTCTTCGTGGGAGCCGCCATGAGCAACGGCATGATGGATATAGCCCGCCACGGCATTTTCCGTCCGGAGAATTTTTCGTTCTACGAAATCATCTGCATTTTCATGGCCGTGATGGTTACGGACATTATTCTTCTGGATGTGTTCAATACGCTCGGAATGCCTACGTCGACTACTGTGTCGATGGTTTTCGAACTTCTGGGAGCCACATTTGTCGTGGCGCTGATCAAGATGGCTGCAGGTGCCGGCATAGGGTTCAGCGAACTCCTCAACACTGAAAAAGCGCTCTCGGTGATTCTGGGCATTTTCCTTTCGGTAGCCATAGCATTCTTTTTCGGAACCCTGGTGCAGTTTCTTGCAAGAACTGTGTTTACCTTCAACTACCGGAGCCGCCTGAAGTGGAAAATCGGCATTTTCGGTGGTGTCTGCACTACGGCGATAGTATATTTTCTGCTGCTGAAGGGTGTATCCAATATGGCGTTTATGACTCCGGCCCTGAAGGAGTGGATAAACTCCCATACGGCGGTAATCATTCTGGGTTCGCTCGGAGTTTTCACCGTGGTGATGCAGGCGCTCCACGCGCTGAAGGTTAATGTGCTGAAGGTGATTGTGCTGATGGGTACGTTCGCTCTGGCCATGGCCTTCGCGGGCAACGACCTGGTGAATTTCATAGGTGTGCCGCTCAGCGGACTGTCGGCGTGGCAGGATTTCTCCGCCAACGGCTCGGGCGATGCACAGGGGTTTCTTATGGACTCGCTCAACGGCCCTGCCGATACCCCGGTCTACTTCCTTATCGGTGCGGGTATGATCATGGTGGTGTCGCTTGCCACCTCGAAAAAAGCTCATAACGTAACCCGCACGGAAATAGGGCTGGGCTCGCAGCAGGGTGGCGACGAGATGTTCGGATCCTCGCGCATAGCTCGCCGGCTGGTGCGCTGGACGCTCTCGCTGCTCGCATGGGTGCGTCGGGTAACGCCCGCGCGCGTGCGCGGATGGTTCAACCGGCGTTTCAATGTGGATGAGACCATAATGGAGAGCGGGGCGGCGTTCGATCTGGTGCGCGGGTCGATAAACCTCGTGCTTGCCGGTGGCCTTATCGCTCTGGGTACTTCCATGAAACTGCCTCTCAGCACTACGTTCGTAACCTTCATGGTGGCCATGGGCACTTCGCTGGCCGACCGCGCATGGGGCCGCGAGAGCGCGGTGTTCCGCATTACGGGCGTGATATCCGTGATTGGCGGATGGTTTCTTACGGCCGGTGTCGCCTTTATCGGAGCCGGTATCATTGTGGCAATCATGCACTTCGGCAGTTACTGGGCAATGATTGCCCTCGGATTGGCCACCATAGCGCTGCTGATACGCAGCAACCGGCGTTTCAAGGAGCGCTGCAAGGAGGAGCGCGGCGACGTTCTATTCCAGACCATACTCGCCGAGAAGGATCCGGCCGAGGCGTGGCATCTGCTGCGGATGTATATCACCGGGCGCCAGGAGAGCTTCATCGGGCTGGCCGCTCAGAGCTACGATGAGCTGACACGCGCATTCCTGGCCGACAATCCCCGGCCGCTCGGAAAGACCGAGCGGGTACTCCGGCAGACGAAGACCGTATTGAAAAACGACCGCCGTAAGCAGACTCTCTGTCTCCGGCAGGTAGACCGCCCTACGGCCATGGAGATGAATACGTGGTTCTATCTCGGCAACAACTGCTGCATGAGCATCCTCTACAATCTGCGACGTATGGCCGAGGCATGCCGCGAGCATGTCGACAATAATTTCCGTCCGCTTCCGCAGGCATATGTGGATGAGTTCGAATTGCTGCGCACTCGTATCGGGGTGCTTTTCAACGATGTGCTCACCATGATGAATCAGGAGGCCATTCCTGCAGTGCCACTGTTGCGTCGCCATTGCGACGAGCTAAAGGGGGCGCTCTCGGCCAATTATCACCGTCTGCGTCAGCACCTCCACGAGGAAGACCCCGAATCCATGAGTGTGCTGTATGTATACCTCAATCTGCTTCAGGAGAGCCGCGAGATGGTATCGTCGCTCCGCAAATACCTCCGCGCCTACGCCAAACTCTACACGCCCGACTTCTGACCGCCTCCGCGGCCAACTGTGCTAACAGAAACCGGCCAACAGATTGTAGGGATGCACCCTGATGCATCCGCCCGACCTCGCAAAACTATTGATTACGTTGCTATTGGCGGATGCACCAGGGTGCATCCCTACAATATGAAGGCAAACTGAATTGCAATCTGATGCCTTACTGAATATGGCATAAAAAATGCCGGCTTGCGGGCCGGCATTTTTATGGTTGGAAGTTGGTCGGTGGCTTGGATTAGCCGTTGACTTTCTTCATGTGGGCGATGAGGTCGAGCACCTTGTTGGAGTAGCCGATTTCGTTGTCGTACCACGAAACGACCTTAACGAAGGTGGGGGTCAGCTGGATGCCAGCCTTTGCGTCGAAGATCGAGGTGAGGGGGCAGCCGAGGAAGTCGCTCGAAACAACTGCGTCTTCGGTGTAGCCGAGGATGCCTTTGAGTTCGCCTTCGGAAGCTTCCTTCATGGCGTTGCAGATTTCCTCGTAGGTAGCGGGCTTGGCGAGGTTGACGGTGAGGTCAACAACGGAAACGTCGAGGGTGGGAACACGCATCGACATGCCGGTGAGCTTGCCGTTGAGTTCGGGGATAACTTTACCTACAGCCTTGGCAGCGCCGGTGCTCGAGGGGATGATGTTGCCGGAAGCGGCACGGCCACCGCGCCAGTCCTTCATCGAGGGACCGTCGACGGTCTTCTGGGTAGCTGTGGTGGAGTGAACGGTGGTCATGAGGCCTTCAACCACGCCGAACTTGTCGTTGAGCACCTTGGTGATGGGTGCGAGGCAGTTGGTGGTGCAGGAAGCGTTGGAAACGAACTGAGTGCCCTTAACGTAGGTCTTTTCGTTTACGCCGCATACGAACATGGGGGTGTCGTCCTTGGAAGGAGCGGACATAACCACGTATTTTGCGCCGGCTTCGATGTGAGCCTGAGCTTTTTCTTTGGTGAGGAACAGACCGGTGGATTCAACCACGTATTCAGCGCCTACTTCGCCCCAGCCGATTTCAGCGGGATTCTTGCATGCGGTAACGCGGATGGGCTTGCCATTGACGATAAGGAGGCTCTTTTCCATGTCGGCTTCAACAGTGCCTTCGAAACGACCGTGCATTGTGTCGTACTTGAGCATGTAAGCCATGTAGTCAACGGGGAGAAGGTCGTTGATGGCAACAACCTCGATGTCGTCGCGCTTGGTTGATGCGCGGAAAACGAAACGGCCGATGCGGCCGAAGCCGTTAATACCAATCTTTGTCATAGTTGGAAATAATTATAAAAGAAGAGTTTTTTGGTTTTGTAGTTGTCTGTATGATGTGTGCCGGATGGCCTATGTATCAGTGTCGTATGTTTCTGGTTCTCAGGCCTCCGGTTTGCCTCGGGGCGCCCTCTGGAGCCGTCGGGGTGTTTTGAGCATTGCAAAGTTACTAAATTTTCCAATAAAACATCCTGCACCGCTCCTGTTTTTTTGCAAATTAACTTAATTACGCAGATTTTCAGGTTTAAAGGTGAGGGGAGGAAAAACAAGCCGGCGGTACGGATTTTTGGGAACCCGAACCGCCGCCTGGGGATATTATGTCTAATTAATCGTGTTTGGGAGTATTGGGAATATCGTGAGAAGATGGGAGGTGAGTTGGAATCAGAGGCGTTTGGCGTCGAAGCGCTCTTGGGCTGATTTGCCCTGGAGGGTGAGGTCCTGGAGGGTGAAAGTGCCGGTGAATATCACGATATTGAGTTCGCCGCCGTCCTCAGGGTCGTAGTCGTAGACCACACATTCGCTGCGGCCGTTGCCGAGCTTTCGGAAGAGGATTTCGGAAACCTCGCCTTCGTCGCGGTTGCGCAGAAGGAGGTCGTAGCCACCTTTGTCGAGTATGGGACGTGCTTTGTCGCGCAGGGCTGTTGCGGCTTTTTTCTCTCCTTCGAGCACCTGGATTCCGTCGAGCTTACCGACAATATGGTTAAGGTTCATCCCTTGGGGATACATATACACTTGGTTCTGCGCCGCTCCGAGTAAAACTTTTGAAACGTAGGTTGTCGAGATGCCGGGAATATTCTCGCATGCGTCGTAGAGCGATTCGGCTTTTGCGCCGAGGGCGGCCAAGCAGATGAGCAGGCCGAGGAGGAAATGTTTCATATGGAGTTCTTTGATTATTTATGGTCGGTGTTTTGCTACCTACTGCAGTTTGTTGAGCTTACGCATGGTCTGCTCGATGGCGTGGGTGGTGGTGGAGTCGCTTTTGGCGATGGCGGTTTCACCTTTGGCCATTACCTGGCAGAGGAGGTTGAGGGCACGCTGGGTAGTGGCATGTGCCTCATCGGCGGTCAGCTCGGTAGGCATCGGGGCGTCGGGCGTATGTGGAACCGAAAGATATGTTGTGGTTCCGACGGCAAATGTTATTGCGACAGCCGCGGCAACCCTTTGCCAGAACGGGCTTATGCGCTTTATGAAACGCTCGGATGTTTCCTTGCGGTCGATTTCCTTGTAAATTCCTTGTTTCAGCTGCTCGGGAGCTGCCACAGGGGCGTTGATGGCGCCGAACATCCTCTTGTCGACCGTAAAAGCCGGGTCGGCGTCGGGCGAAGCGAGATATTCGCGGAGTGTCTGCTCGTCGGCGAGTGTCGACTGGCCCGTATAGTACAGGTCGAGCAGTCGGGCGATTTCTTCGTAAGTATGTGTATGGTTGTTCATTTCGTGAAGTGTTTGCGGATAGTGGCCCTGGCCCTGCAGAGCAGTACGCGGATATTCTGTGCAGTCAGGCCGGTGAGCTTCTCGATTTCGTTCATTTCAAGTCCCTCCACGTCGCGCATGGCGAGCACGGTGCGCTGCCGCGCGGGGAGGGTGTCCATGAGTGCTACCACGAGGTTGGCGGCGTCGGCGTTTTCGAGGCGGCTCTCAGGGGTGGTGTAGTCGGGCGGAGGGGGAGCGGTGTCGATGCTGTCGGCGGGATGGCGGCGTGCAATGAGCGTCAGGGCAGCGTTGCGGGCTGCTCCCACGCAGTAGGCCTGCATGTTGGCCACACCGTCGAGCCGCCGGCGTTTTTCCCACAGGTTGATGGCTGCATTCTGGACGGCGTCGGCCGCGTCGGCGCCGTCGCCGCACAGGGCGAGCGCCACGCGATACATCGCGTCGAGATGTACGCATACTGTGGTTTTGAACGTATCGGCCGTCATTGCTTGTCCGCGAGTTTCCGGAGGTCGTCGGTTGAGAAAGTGCCGCCAAGCCTTATAAACGAGATCTCGCCGGGCTCGGAGGTGAGGATATACAGATCGTGAAGCTTCTTTCCGTCGGTCCGCGAGAACATGCGTACGAGGCTGCCGTCGTCGTCGCGCGTGCGGAGCACTTCCTCCCATCCTTCCGTCTCCTCAGCGAGTCGGCGGTCGAACCGATTCTTCGTGTCAGGTGTAATGCTGTCGAAATTCAGCACTTTGATTCCGGTGATATTGCCCACTGCCGGAACATCCTTGAGCATACCGGTGGCGCGGAACGCCCAGAGGAAGGCGCGCCTTACGCGCACATATTCCGTATTTTCGACCTTTTTGAACTCGTCGAAAAGTTTTTCGGGATTTCCGGCCGAGGCTCCGAAAGCAGCTGCGGCCATAAGCATTGCGAACATTATTTTTTTTATCATAGCGTAGCTTCTGAAGTTGTTACACTATGTAGACTTCCCCACCCCCCCGAACGTTACACCAGGGAGTGAATTTTGTCGGAAAAAATTGGGTGTCGGATCAGAAGGGGTAGCCGATGGCGAGGTGGAAGGCGAGGGATTTGCCGAAGGATTCCATGTTGTAGTAGCCGGAGCGGCCGGTGTCGTAGGGGGCGTGGATGCCTATGCCGAGGTCGCCGCGCACCACGAGCATGCCGATGTCGAAGCGCAGGCCGGCGCCGGTGCCGAGGGCGATGTCGCGCAGGAAGGTGGAGGCCTTGAGCTGGCCGCCGGGACGCAGGGGGTCGTTTTTCAGCAGCCAGACGTTGCCGGCGTCGATGAAGAGGGCGCCGTGGAGCGGGCCGATGATGGGGAAGCGGTATTCGACGTTTGCCTCGAACTTGAATGTACCGGTCTGGTCGAAATAGCTGTCGCGCACGTTCTCGGGCGGCCGGTAGCTGCCCGGGCCGAGCGAACGCACGGTGAAGGCGCGGATGGAGTTGGCGCCTCCGGCGTAGAACTGCTCGGCATAGGGAACTTCCTTGGCATTGCCGTAGGCGTGGGCCGCTCCCACCAACACACGGCTCACGAGCCAGTTGTCGCCCCATAGGCGGCGGTTGTAGATTAGCTGGGTCTGACCCTTGACGAACTGCGAGAACGGTGTGCCGAAGAGCTCTTTCTCGCCGTGTTTGCCGAAGGCTTCGTAGATACTCCAGAAGAGGTTGCCGGCCTCCTGCACGGTGAAGGTCCAGTTAAGCGAGTTGTAGGAGTCGAACGCGCGGTCGTAGGTGTAGGTGTAGGCCAGTTGTGGGATATACTGCGAGCGGAAGCTGAGGGCGATGGCGGGATTGGCTCCGGTTATTGAGTCGAAGGCCTCGGTGGTATGGAGCAGGTTGGTGTAGGTAAGCTTGAAGGGGGTGAGGGTATGCGAGGAGTAGCGCGACGACTGCCAGTCGTAGTTGAACGAGAAGTTGAACTGCGCCATCTTGAAGTAGTGCGGCCGGTTGAGGAAGTCGAAATCGAGTGTGAAGCGCGTCCAGTTTAGGTTCCGGTTGCGCCGCTTTATGAATCCGGGCGCCAGCAGGCGTGGCACGGCCAGCGACGTGGAGATGCCGAGTTCATAAGAGTTGAATACCGACGAGCGGCTTTTGCCGGTCTGCCATTCGTAGCTTCCGGTGAGTTGCACGCTGAATTGCTCGCCGCCCCCGAAGATGTTGCGGTTCATTATTCCGAGGAGCACGCCCGGGCCGATGTAGCTGTTGCTCTTCGACGAGGCATTGAGCTCGATTGTTGCCTCAAGCGGGGTGTCGAATGTGCATGAGATCAATACGTTGAGAGTATGGTCGGCTATGGAGGCCGAGTCGGGCATGGCCTCGATGTTGATGGCGTTGAATATGCCGAGACGCGACAGGCGTGTCTGGGTGTTGTTCATGTCGCGTACGGAGAAGTACCGGCCTTTGCGGAAGGTGACGCATTCCGGCATGAGCTGGTGGCGCAGGCGCGAGGGCTGCATCTGAATCAGTGTGCCGCGTGGTGTGGCGATGGTGTCGGGGGTGCCTCCGCCTTTGTTGCGGTAAGCTATCATCGTTACGTCGCCTACCTTGTAGCGCGCCAGCAGCGGAGCGGCGATGTTACCGGCAAGCATCATGCGCAGGTCGATTTTCAGCGGACTGGCCACGGAGTCGGCAAGATACTCGATGAAGTCGGGGCGGAAGAAATAATAGCCGCGGTTGCGCAGTTTGTTGGTTATGCGGATGCGCACAGCCGAGAGAGAGTCGGTGCTGTAGCGCTCGCCGGTCTGCAGATAGGGCTCGCGCCGGGCAAGCGAATCGATCATGTGGTTGAGCACCGATGTGTCGGGAAGAAGCTCGATGCGGTTGAGCGTGAATGCGGGCCCGGTCGACACGTTGTAGCGGATTTTCGCTTTTTTCGGATTTTTCTGCGTGAGCACCTCGTAGGTGGCGTTGCCGCGGAAGTAGCCGTTGTTGTCGAGGGTTTCGTCGATCATCTTCGAGCGAAGCTCGGGGCGCACGTCGCTTACGAGCACAGGCTCGGCCACGAGCTTTTCGTAGAGCTTGTGCTTGAGGCCTTTCGACGGGTTGTTCCAGTTGTTGTACACCCATAGTCCGAGCGGGAAAGGCCAGCGGTATTTAGGCGATTTGAATATGGCGTTGTTGGGAGGCACGGCCACGGCTTCCTCAATCTGCGAGCTCACGCCGCGTGGCACTTTCTGCCCCTCGGGCGCGTGGATGTCGACGTCTTTGAGTCCTACATACAGCTGCTCCCCCTCGGGTATGCGGCGGGTGGTCGAGCATGCCGCCATGAGCAAAGCCATGGCTCCGAAGGCCAACAGGCGGAATATGTGTTTGCTTGGCATCTTCATTGTTGTGGCTTTGATTCGTTTTCGCTTTCTGTGGTATTGGGGCGGAGAGCCTCCTTTTCGGTTGTGGAAGGGGCCGGAGCCGGAGCTGCGGGTGGTACGGACCCTTGCGGCAGCTGGGCCTGCGGCTCTCTGGAGCGCCGGAATATATCGGACAGACGACTGATTTTCTTCTTGTAGACGAAGCCCACGCCCGTCTGGGTTATCTCGCCTTCGAGTATGCTCTCGTAGCCCGTGTGGCGGAACAGTCGCACATACATCGTGCCGGCTTTATTGAGCATATATTCAAACGAGATATCGGCTATGAGGTTCTGTGCGAAATTCTCGTCGGCGTTGGCGTCGGTAGTGTAGTTGCCTCCTACCACGATTTTAAACCGGTCGTCGAACAGCGATTTGCTCACGCGGTAGCTGTAGTTCATCGCCGAGGTGTTGGCGCCGTCGACGGTCTTGTCGTACTGATTGATGCCGAACGATATGTCCACACCTTTGATTGCCGAGGCTGCCCAGGTGTTGAGCTGCGACTGAAGGAAGCTGTAGAGGGCATTGGTGCCTACGTTGCCGCCGGTTATGGTCTGGGTGCCTCCGCTGCGGTATGTGCCGTAGAGCAGGAGGTTCATGGCCTGGTTGGCGCGCTGCTCGGGACTCATGGATTTTATCTCGTTGGCTATGGTGAGGTCGTCGGGACATTCGAGGTCGAACACCACGTTCATTTCATCGAGGGTGCCGTCCACGCGCAGGAGCACATTGAAGTTCACCACGCGCGAATTGCCGGATTCATCCGATACGTTGGCCCGGATGTCGTCGTAGGCGCTGACGTGGAGCACCGGGTTCATCATGTTGCCGTTGAACTCGACGTAGCTGCCCTGGTTGAACGAGAAGGATTTCTCGCCGATGAGCGGCACGGCGTAGCGTACGAAGCCGCCCGTAAGGTTTATGCGTCCCGACATGCGCTGGTCGCCCATATAGTCCTGGGTAAAGTTCACAGTGCCGTTGCTCTGCAGCTGCACTTTGGAGTTGCCCGACGGGTCGAGCTCCACGGTGACGGTGGTGCCGGTCGATACGGTGAGCTTTGCGTCGATGTTCATCATCATCGACGGCGCGGCGATTGTATCGGCGGGTGCTGTCGAGGCGGTGTCGGCGAAGTTCACAAAGCGCACCATATCCTGGTTTGAGCGGCTCTTGAGCTCGGTGGCGGCGTCGGCCATCACGTATGTCACATTGGTGGAGGGGAGGAGATTGAGGTCGGCCGATATGTTGAGCATGCTCATGTTGCCGCGCACCAGGGCGTCGAGGTCGATGAACGCCTTTCCGTAGGCCTGGGAGTTGCGTTTTTTCTGCGAGCCTACAATTTGCATGTCGCGGGCTTTGAGGGCCAGGTCGAGTTGTGGCGAACTCAGATGGGTAAGGTCGACCGTTCCGTTGATGGTGAGCGGTTTGGAGTTCACTCCGTTGATGGCGAAATCGTTGAAGCGCACCACGCTGTTCTCCACCGGTATCGGGGTGGAGGCGAAGCGCAGGGGAGTGCCGAGCATCTCGACGTCGACTGTGGTGCTGTCGAAGCTTAGGTTGCCGTTGAGCACCGGAGCTGTCATCTCGCCGGTTATGTCGAGCTCGCCGTTGAGGGTGCCGCTCAGACGGGCCGTTCCGGCGGGGAGGAACGGATTGACTACACTCAGCGGGAAATGAATCATACGGAAGTCGAGCAGGAACGGGTTGGGGGCTGTGGAGTCGTTGAGGTTGCCGGAGGCGGTGATGGCCTTGTGGCCGTCGACCATCAGCGATGTCGTGGCGCGCAGCGTGCCGGCGGCGTTGGTGGTCAGGTCGAGGGCCAGGTCGAAATCGCCCACTTTCTGCTTGCCGTAGTTGAAGTTGTGGAGGCTTACGGTACCGCTGCCGTTGAGGTCGGGCTTCAGCCATGAAATATTCATGTCGGCCGAGAGGTCGCCGGTGACCGGCGGTGCGAATGGGTTGATGGCCAGCCAGTCGGCCAGCTTGATGTCTTTCACACGGAGCACGACGTCGTTGGCCGTCGAATCGGCGTGGTTGTGCTCAGTGAAGAGTCGCAGCGAGCTTACATTGTTGTGCAGGTCGAGGTTCGCGTCGATATGCTGGGTTGCAAGATCGTAGTCGATGAAGTTGTCGCGGTTTATGTCCCAGTCCTTATAGCCGATTACGGGGTGGAATGGCACGAACTGGATGCGCAGGTGGGTCATGTCGTGAATGGCGGCGAGCATACCGAGGCTGTAGCCCGTTTCGCCGGCAATGTTCTGCTGCGAGAGACTTATGGAAACACGGTCGGCGTTGATGTAACCGCGGGCCTCCACGTGGGCGAACTGGTCCATCGTGCCCGGACGGTTGTTCATACGCGCGCTGTAGAGCAGGTAGGAGCCGCGTTGCAGCATGTCGACGTTGAGACTGTCGATTTCGGTTTTTCCCGAGGTGAGGCCGAGAATGGCGGTTGAGAGCGAAAATGCCGAATCGTTGCGGGCGTGCAGCCTCAGGTCGGCGAAACTCATGTCGCGTCCGACCAGATAGTTGGTCAGGATGTTGTCGGCGCCCGCGCGTATATCGAGCGAGAAGCGCGGCATGGCACGCTGGATTGTGTCGATGGCCAGCCGCCGGCGCTTCAGGTCGCGGTCGAGAGCCAGAGAGGTCCATCCGAGCCGCTTGGTTATGCTGTCGAGCGGTTCGGGCGACGAGAAGTCGATGGTCAGATCGTGGTTGATGAGGCGTGCGGTTGTCGCTGAGTCGGCCGTGGCGAAGTTCAGGCGCAGCGAGTCGGCGTTTATGGCGTCGCCGGGCATGTGCCAGTACAGACGGCTGACGTCTACGTCGGCCTGCAGGCGCATGGGGTGCCCGGGCTTGCGGCGCGTGGATGCCACCGCCGGAGTGAATGAGGCTCGTCCGGCGAGAGTTACCGCGCCGTCGGCAACGCTGTCGGTGAGCCCGAGGGCGCGCAGGTCGATGTTGCGCACGTCGGTAGCGAAAGTCCAGTCCATGGTCTGGCCGGCGATGTTGCCATCGGCCAGGAGGGAGAAGTCGGCGCGGCGGTTGGTGGAAGTAGCATCAACATGGGCTTTGCCGTCGGCCAGACTGGCCTTAAGGCTTATGTCGCTCAGTTGCTGTCCTTTCACTACGGCATTGTGGAGCGTTATTTCGGCCTCGGCTGCTGTGGAGGTGGCGAAGGGGTCGAGTCCGTGGCCCGAGAGTGTGGCCGAAGCGTCGATGTCGCGCAGACCGCTCAGCGGGAGGATAGTCTGGATGGGGAAGCGGTTGAGGTCGAGAGCGATGTCGTAGGCTGTGGCGCGGTTGTTCCACATGGCGTCGAGCACCACGTCGCCGCCGCCCGTGGTGGCGCGCAGCGTTCCGTCGGCGGTGCCGCCGCGGAGATTCACATGTCCGGCCAGGGCAATCGGGGGGATGTTGACCTGTCGCTGCATTTTGGCGTCGAGCAGGCGCGGCTTGATATAGTTGCCGTCGGTAAGTTTTCCCTTTATCATGAGTTCGCCCGAGGCGCGGTTGAAATCGGCGTAGTCGGCTATGGCGCCGCTTGCCGAAAGCGAGATGTAGCGCTGGATTTCGGCGGTGAGGGTATTGACGCGCAGCGAGTTCATCCGGCCGTCGATGTCGGCTGTGAGCAGCAGAGGAGCGTATGGAGGCAGCATCCCTACGATTTCGGCGGCGGGAGCCGGTGCGAGCGCGCGTAGGTCGGTGTTGGCAATGGAGGCGTTGAGAGTGGCGCTGACGGGCGGATTCCCGCCTATCAGGCCCATCATGGCGCTCAGGCCGATGGTAGAGGAAGGTGTGGTGATGGAAAATCCGTCGGCGTGCATTGCCGTAGAATCCATGGCGAATGTGCCGGTGGCTTTCAGGGGGAGGTTCCCGCACAACGGGAGCGTGGCGGCGAGTTCACGCAGGGGTACTCTGATCTCGCTGCCCCGGTTCCGAAGCGAGTCGATGGCAATGCCGATTTCCGAAGCCTCGATATATGCAGGGTCGAAACCTTTGGCGGGTCGGGCGCCCTCGGTGGCGTAGACGGCATGGCCTTGGCGCAGGCGCAGTCCGCGCGCCGTCACGAGCCATGGCGTGGAAGCCGCGGTGTCGGTTTCGGCCGGTTTAGCCTCGGGAACTTTGTCGGTGGACGTTGCGGCGATGTAGCGGATGTCGGGACGGTCGATTGTCAGTGAATCGAGCGAAACGGTGCTCTTGCCGAGGTCGACGCGGCCGTTGAGGAGGGTGGCAGCCGGCAGGGCGCATTGAAGCGATGTGATTGTACCCTCCATGCTCATACAGTAGTATACGCCGAGAAGTTCCACCTTCCGCAGGGAGATGGCCCAGAGGGTCGGCTCCGATTTTTTTTCAGGCTTTGCAATGGTGTCCGGACGCATGTCGAGCAGAATGCGGCCGTTACGGCCCGAAAGCAGCCCGACGTCAACCTGTTTGCTCAGCAGATGAATCGAGGCGTCGCGCAGCGATGCCTGCCCGAGGGTGGCACGCATGTACATCGCCGAATCGGGTGTGCCGATGTCCACACGGGCCTTTCGGAGCGTCAGGTGCTCAACATCCACGCTTCCGGCCAGCAGGGGCATGAATGCTATCTCGCCGCGCGCCGATGCAGCGTCGACGGCCATTTCCGGGGTGCGCATCGCCATGGAGTCGACGCTCAGCCGCAGGGGAAAGCTCAGCCGTGCGCGCTTCACTTCGATGTGGGTTGTGCCTCCGGCATTGATCTTGTCGAGGACCGTATGGATGGCGAAATCCTGCACCGGCGGGAGGTAGATGAGAAATACCGTAAGCGCTATCAGGGCCACCACGGATATGACGGTCCATTTGAGTATCAGCAACGGGTATTTCAGTATCTTCTTCACGGAGCGTGGAATAAATAGCGGAAACGTCGGGCAGGTTGTCGGCCCTTGGATTGAAACGTGGAGGAGAGAGGTGGCGCGCGAGGCGCCGCGGCGATGAATGAGTATCGATAATATAACGCCGGGGCGGCACCGATTGTTCCGCCCCGCGTAAGGTAAGTTCAGAAAGAATAATGGAAGTCGTTTAAACTTTTTCTTACAATGGCTTCAAAAGACGTATTCTTCAAGAATTTGGCCTCTTTTTGGCTGATTTTACCCTCATTCTCGGTCACGATGCCCGCATCGCTCCCTCAATTTCGGGTTAAATCCGCTCAAAAACAGTCTCAAATTCTTTTCGAAGAAAAAGTTTAAATGACTTCATGCGCCGTAAGGGCGGCGCCCCAAATTATTTCTTTGCGGCGTAGAGCACCGGATTGGTGTCGGCGTCGTTATACATTTTCATCTGGCGGTATACCTTCATGTATTTGCGGCCGGCGGCGATGTCGTCGAGGAGTGTGTCGATGGCGTCGGTGAGATCGGTGCGCTGCTCGAGCAGCACGGCCAGTTTGGCGGCGCATTTCTCGCGGTGACCGTCGGTGGCGTCCTCGCGCTCTGCCTCGGCGCGCATGTGGTAGATTTTCACAGCTAAGATCGAGAGGCGGTCGATGGCCCATGCGGGGCTTTCGGTGTTGATGGTAGCACCTTCCAGAGGCTTCACATCCTTATATTTCTCGCGGAACCATGTGTCGATGTCCTCGACCATGTCGGTGCGCTCCTGGTTTGAGGCATCGATGCGGCGCTTGATTTTCACGGCGTCTTCCGGCTTGATTTCCGGGTCGCGGATAATATCTTCCATATGCCACTGGTTTACGTCGATCCAGTTCTTGTCGAAGAGGATGGCTTCGATCGAGCCTTTGGGGTAGGGATTTTCGTAGGGGGCGTCAACGCGGTCGGCGATATGGTATGTGGCGGTTGCGCGGTCGAATATTTCGTTGCAGGTTTCGGCGAATTTCATGTGGGGTGTCTGGTTTAGGGTGAATCTGAGTTTAGAATTTTCACAAAGATAAATGAAATCCCGCGTCATTTCCAAATCTCAGGCGCCAACTTATCGAAAAATCGGCATCTGTAGGCGTCGGCGAGCTAAAAAGAGAGCCGCATACCGGCGGTGCGATATGCGGCTCTCTGCTGTAAGAGTATGGATTGGATGAAAAGGATTATTTCAGGACTACTTTTTCGACTTTGGTACCCTGACGGCGGATTACGAGCTGACCCTCGGTGGGATTGGCCACGCGTACACCCTGAAGGTTGAAGAACTCGACAGGAGCGTTTACGTCGGCGTCGGCATCAGACAGTACATTGTTGATTGCGGAATAGCCCGACATATCGAAAGTCATTGCGCTGCTGCCTCTGTAGAAAGCGCCGTTGCTGTATTGTTCTTCGCCGAGATACATTTCATCTGCGGGGAAGGTTATGGTTTTAGCTTCTTTATCGTATTTACCTCCAAATCCAGCTGCCATGGCGTCAGCTTTCTGAGAGAGGAATTTCCAACCTCTGCTGAAAATTACACCGTGACCATAGTTTTCGGTGCCTGCGCCGATAGCCGACGGTTCAATATATACATATTCGGGGTCGGTAGCGTTAAAGTATATGTAGTGCGAGTGTGTGGTATGTTCAATGGGGGTTAAAGCAGAATGCGTGGAATAAGCATTTTTGATTCGGAAATAGCCGGGTGTGCTTATGCTTTCCTGAAGAGTGCCGGTAAGGGTTTCTTCATCGATATCACTATAGCTTGCGGGATAAATTCCTTCGTTGAAGCTGATTGTGCCGCAATCAGCCCAATCGCTGTCGTCAGTGCTGTTCCAGATAGCATAAGCCTGACCTTTACCTACAACCTTTCCATCCGCATCAAGAGCTACGAACAGGAAGGTGTACAAGCCGGGGACAGGAGGAGTTACGGAAATTGAAGGAAGCGTAGCTGCAAATTGCTGACCTTTTTCATTCACGTAATCTTCAAGGCCGTCAACTGTATAATGTCCTGCTACGACTACAGCTTTGATGCTTGCCACATCTGCTCCTGATTTCAAAGTACAGTATGCTACGTTTTCGTCAGAGCAGTATACTGATGAAACCGTGAATGCGTAGTCCTTAACCTCTGCACCCGGTAAAAATAGTTTAAAGCCGGTATTTTTGGTTGTCCGGACAAAGTTGCTACCGGTATATACCGCAAAAGATCCAACCGGAAATGCGATTACGTTGTCGGCCATTGTACCGTAATTGTCAGGGTTGTCCCCCCATTCGTTTTCAGCCACCATCTGGGAAATGAGCCAGCTTCCGAAAGCTGTGAACTCTTCAGCTATAACTTTCTGGGGGTCTGTGGCGTTAATATACATATAAGTGTTGTCGGAAGATTCCAGTAATTCTGCTACAGGCCCGGAGGCATAGGGCTGAAAGCGATACCATCCGGGATTGGAGGCTGATGTCTCAACCGTTACTTTCCACATCTGATTCGCGTCTACGTCGCTGTAGATAGTCATAAAATCTTCGAGATATGTGCCTTCGCCGATGGAAGTCCAGTCGGTAGCTTCGGGGGCTTTTGCAGGAGCTGCCTTCCGCTGAGTGGTTGCGCCTTTGGCTGCAAAACTTTCAGAAAGGGTGGCATTACGCAGAGTTGTGCGGCTGATTGAGGTCTCAGTCTCGGCGATGGTTTTCAGGCCATCGACGTTTGAGAGCTGGAGACTTACGGTTTCTGTGGCGGCCGAGGCGCCGAGGGCAACGGCGGCTGAAAGAAGAATGGTGTAGAGTTTCTTCATGCTTGTTCGGTTTATGATGAATATTATTGATGTATAAATTACTTAGTCGGAGTGATTTGGCAGGCAAAGCGAACCGGAGAGATAGGGGAGTGCGTCGGTCGAAGGGCTTAAAAAAGAAAATCCACCGGCTGGAGGCGCGGCCGTGGCTCTCGCCCGACCTTACGCCTTTTGCGGTGATTACATGAACAACTTTCTAAACTTTCTTTCTTACCTTTCTAACAATCTGATTGATATTGAACGTAACTCTTGAACAAATGCGATGAATTGTCTTACCTTTCTCTTTTTCTCTTTTTGCGTTTGCTAAATCTGTTGAATGAATTGCTGACGATTTTCTTGAATGCTGATAGACTGAATGAATCGATCAATTAACCGGCATTGCAAAACGACCGTAAGCGTTTTACCTATTGTAGAGAGTTTTTGTTTCCAACCCGCTTGCGCGTCGGAGGCTCGCTTGCCTTGTCCGGTAATGTCCGCCAGCTGTTTTAAAAATGTGCTTTAGAACATTGTTGTTGGATATGCTGCAAAGTTATATATCATTTTTCATTTTGCAAATATTTTGGCAAATTTTTTTTCATTTTTCCAAAAAAATCTTTTTAATGGCCGCAGAACGCCACGGAAAGGTGCTTTTTAGGCCTCATTCGGGCCTTATTTTATGCATCGTGAAAATTGGAGAGACCGGTAGCTCCGATTGCCGGTGCCGGAGCAATTCGCTACCTTTGCTGCCAAAACAGGCTCAAATTCTTTTCGAGGAAAAAGTTTAAATGACTTCTATGTGTAGAATAATAGATATTAAAAGTCTTGACTATCCGGGCCTTGAGCTGTTCGCGTCGCTCACCGAGGCGCAACTGCGCCGCAGTGTCGAGGCTCGCCACGGGGTGTTTATCGCCGAGAGTCCGAAGGTGATCGCCGTGGCTCTCGACCGTGGGTATCGGCCTGTGGCGATGCTTTGCGAGCGACGCCATATAGAGGGCGACGCAGCTACGCTGCTGGCTCGTCTGGACGAGGATACGCCCGTATATGTGGGCGACAGAGACGTGCTCGCCTCGCTGACGGGCTATACACTCACACGCGGGGTGCTCTGCGCTATGGAGCGTCCGGCCGAGCCCGACGTGGCAGCTTTGGTGGAGGGTGCCCGACGCGTGGTGGTAATCGACGGTGTGACGGATACCACAAACATCGGCGCCATATTCCGTTCGGCGGCTGCTCTGGGCATCGACGCTGTGCTTCTTACGCCCACAAGCTGCGACCCACTCAACCGGCGCAGTATCCGGGTGAGCATGGGCTCGGTGTTTCTCGTTCCCTGGGGATGGCTCCGGGAGCCGGTAGCTTCGCTCTCCCGGATGGGCCTGAAAACCGTGGCCATGGCGCTGACTGATGATTCCGTGTCGATCGACGATCCACGCCTGCTCGCCGAGCCACGTCTGGCCATAGTGATGGGTACCGAGGGCGACGGTCTCGCCCGCGAGGTAATCGCTTCGACCGACTATGTGGCCCGCATCCCGATGAGCCACTGTGTGGATTCGCTCAATGTGGCGGCCGCGGCCGCCGTGGCGTTCTGGCAGCTGCGCGCACATTAATATATGACGTAATATATGACGTGCAGCTTAATTATTGCTAATTACAGCGAATAACACGGTCGATTTTTCCGTGGATTTGCTAACTTTGCAATGCTTATGAAGATTGCAGACAACAACGACGTACGGATTTCGCGCCGCCAATGGCTCAAAAGAGTTGGCGCCGGCGCCGCCGCGCTTGCCATGGCCCGTCTGGCGGGCGACGCTCCCGACGCCGAGGCGTCAGCGGCTCCGGCGCGCAGGCCCTCGGCTCAGACGGCACCTGGCGCCTCCGGCCCTGAGCGCCCGAAGGGGAGAGTAGCAAGTCTGGAGCCCGTGGAATGTGTTGAGTGCGACGCCTGCATGCCATGCGGCTATGGTGTCGACATTCCCGGCAACTTCAAGGTCTACAACGATCTGCTTGCCCAGGACAACGTGCCCGACATCTACGCCGACGACCCCGAAAGCCCAGCGTTCGCCCGAAAGGCCCGGCGCTTTCTGCGTGTCTACGACCGCCGCGTGGCCGACGCCCATCAGTCGCAGCGCTGTATACGCTGTTTCCACTGCGTCAGCGAATGCCAGCAGCACATTTTCATAGTCAACGAACTTGCCGCGCTTACCGATATTGCCGACCGGCTCCGCGACTGGGAGTGCAACCACTGACACATCGCCTCTCTTCCGCTGAATTCAATTGTATTCAACAGACTAACAGTAGTTTAAAGTTATCGCAAAGACAACGACATATTCCTCCAGGAGGCGCCGCCGATTCAATGCCGGGCGCCTGCTCCGCCGCTTCCGCGTAGCGGTGGGCATCGTCATGCTCGCACTGGCAACAACGCTCTTCACCACGCTCAGCGCCGAGCTGGCCATCGACCTCCACTGGGTGGCGCATATTCAGATTTTCCCGCTTGCTTTGGCCGGGTCGATTGCGGGCATACTGGCGTGGCTCGCGCTCACGCTTGTGTTCGGACGCATCTACTGCTCTACGGTCTGCCCGATGGGGATACTTCAGGACGTATTCGCCCGTGTGCCCCGGCTGGGGCGCAGGCGCCGTTTCCGCAACGGCTATCGCTACGAGGAGCCGCGCAATAAATTCCGTTACACGTGGCTCACGGTGGTTGTGGGCTGTTCGGTGGCCGGCATCGCTCTGGCCGCAACGCTTTTCGACCCCTACAGCGCCTTCGGGCGTATATGCTCCGAGATTCTGCTCCCCGTATGGGAGTGGGTATGCGGTGCTCCCGTACTGGTGGCCTCATGGCTCGCCTTCGGCATAGCGGCCGCCACGCTGGTGGCTGTGGCTGCGGTGGCGTGGCGCTCGGGTCGCCTGGTATGCAATACGATATGCCCCGTTGGGAGCACTCTCTCGCTGGTGAGCCGATATGCTCTGATGCATTTCGACATCGATACCGACGTATGCGTGAACTGCGGTCAGTGTGGCCGCGTGTGCAAAAGCAAATGTATCAATATGGCAGACCATGTGGTGGATGCTTCGCGCTGCGTGGTATGTTTCGACTGTGTCGATACATGCCATGAGGGCGCCATCCGATATACCTACCGCCGGAAGCGGCTTTCGGTGCCGATGATGCAGCCTGTCACGCCGGCATCCACGGCCATGTCGCGACCATCCTCCCCGGCCTCTCCTGCGCCGAAGGCCGCCGTCAAGCCTGAGAAACCGCAAGCGGAGTCAGGCGTGGCCCTGCTCGACCGCCGCCAGTTTCTTGCCACAGGTCTGGTTATCGCCGCTACGCCCGCGATAGCGGCCGCTTCACGTCAGCGCAAACGCATCGAGGCTATCGCAGCCAAGCGCCGTCCGCTCGAGGGGCTGAAGCCTGTGGTGCCTCCGGGGCGCCGCTCGCTGGGCAACTTCCTCCAGAAATGCACGGGTTGTGGCCTCTGTGTGTCCCACTGCCCGGCCAAGGTGCTCCGGCCGTCGGCCGGACAGCTCGGCATCGCCAATATGCTCCATCCGGTGCTCGATCTCGACGCATCCTATTGCCGGTATAACTGCACGCGGTGTACCGACGTATGTCCCACCGGGGCTCTGACTCCGCTGTCGACCGAGGAAAAGCATATCTTCGTAATCGGGAAAGCCAGGGTGGAGCCTGCAAACTGCATAGGGTGCGGCCTCTGCGTGCGCCGCTGTCCGCGCGAGGCCATTTCGATGAAGGCGCGCAAAGCCGACCAGCCGGGTCCGAGCGTGCTTATCGCATCGGTCGACTCCGACGAATGTATCGGTTGCGGGGCCTGCCAGTATATCTGCCCGGCCACGCCGGTTAAAGCCATCGGCGTGAGCGGCACGGATTTCAGACAATGAAGCCATTTAAATTTTTTCATCGAAAAGAAAAAGTTTAAATGACGGCAATAACTTTCCTTATCCCATAATATTCCTTTCAGTGAAACAATACCTCGACCTGCTGCAGCACATCATGGAGCATGGTGTGCAGAAAACCGACCGCACCGGCACGGGCACGCGCAGCGTGTTCGGCTATCAGATGCGCTTCGACCTCGCCGACGGCTTCCCGCTGCTCACCACCAAGAAGCTGCATCTGAAATCAATCATCCACGAACTGCTGTGGTTTCTGCGAGGCGACACCAATGTGCGCTACCTTCAGGAAAACGGCGTGCGCATCTGGAACGAGTGGGCCGACCCCGACGGCGAACTCGGCCACATCTACGGCTACCAGTGGCGGTCGTGGCCCGACTACGACGGCGGATTCATCGACCAGATTTCCGAGGCGGTGAAAGCCATAAAGGAGACACCGGATTCGCGCCGCATCATAGTGAGCGCATGGAACGTTGCCGACCTCAAGCGCATGAATCTCCCTCCATGCCATGCCTTTTTCCAGTTCTATGTGGCGGAGGGGCGGCTGTCGCTCCAGCTCTATCAGCGCAGCGCCGACTGCTTCCTGGGCGTTCCCTTCAATATCGCAAGCTACGCTCTGCTGCTGATGATGATGGCGCAGGTGTGCGGTCTCAAGCCCGGCGAGTTTATCCACACCACGGGCGATACACATATATATAACAACCATTTCGACCAGGTGAGGGAGCAGCTGCAGCGCACACCGCGTCGACTCCCCGTAATGAAACTCAACCCCGAGGTGAAAAGCATCTTTGATTTCACCTACGACGACTTCACTCTCGAGGGCTACGACCCGCTGCCTCACATCAAGGCGCAGGTGTCAGTCTGATTCAAAACCACTTTACCGATGATTTCGATTATAGCAGCCATAACGGCCGACCGCGCCGCCATCGGGCGCCGCGGTGATCTGCTTTTCCATATTTCCGCCGACTTGCGCCATTTCAAGCAGCTGACGTCGGGCCACACCGTGGTGATGGGCCGCAAAACCTTCGAATCGCTCCCCAAGGGGGCGCTTCCCGACCGACGTAACATAGTGGTGACACGCAACGCAGCCTGGAGCGCTCCGGGTGTGGAGACCGCCGCCTCGGTAGAGGAAGCTATGGCCCTTGCCTCGCAGGCGGATTCGACTTCCGAGCCTGAAATCTTTATAATAGGAGGCGGCCAGCTCTACGCCGCAGCTCTTCCGCTGGCAGGGCGTATGGACCTCACCATCGTCGACGAGCCCACCCCATCCGACGCCGATACCTTTTTCCCGGAAATCGACCCTGACCAATGGCAGATTTCCGAGCTTGGCGAACCGCAGACCGACGAGCGCTCGGGCGTACGTTTCCGATTCATCACCTTCGCCAGGAAATAAAAGTTTGTCTAAAATTTTTCAGACAATCTCTAAAAATGGCCTCCGGCGTTGGGCGATGCTGCAAAAATCGCTAACTTTGTAGCTGTGTCTGCCTCTTCGGCAGCCAATGGCCCGGTAGTTCAACGGATAGAATAGAAGTTTCCTAAACTTTAGATAGCAGTTCGATTCTGCTCCGGGCTACAATACTGTTCAGATACTCCCGCCGCTGTGCGGGAATTGCATATTTACCCCCTCAATCAATGAAAGCTGCCCTATGGATGCGCACTGTGATAATCGGAGCCATGGCTTCGGTGGTCGCGGCGTGTGCCTCGATAGGCAGGCCCGAAGGTGGCCCGCGCGACGAGACTCCCCCCGAGTTCGTGCGCTCTACCCCCGCGCCAGGCTCGACCGGTGTCGACCGTAACCGCATCGATATCTTCTTCAACGAGAACGTAAAGCTTGAGGATATTCAGAACAAGCTCGTGGTATCTCCGGCCCAGATGCAGCAGCCGGTTGCCCGCGCCAACGGCCGCAGGGTTACTCTCGAACTGCGCGACTCGCTGCGCGACAGCACTACCTACACCATTGATTTCTCCGACGCCGTGCGCGACCTCAACGAGGGCAATATCCTCGACGGATTCGCCATGGATTTTTCCACCGGCTCCACAATCGATACCCTCCGCATTTCCGGCATGGTGTTCCAGGCCGAGAATCTCGAGCCGGCTCAGGGAATGGTGGTCGGCGTCTACAGCAACCTCGCCGATTCGGCCATCCGCACCCTGCCGCTCGAACGCGTGGCCAAGACCAACCAGCTCGGGCAGTTTACCATCCGGGGCCTCAAGCCCGGCACATATCAGATTTTCGCCATCGACGACCGTAACCGCGACTGGCACTGGGACCGCTCCGAAGCCGTTGCTTTCTCCAGTGTGATACTCTCGCCGGGCGTAGAGCCGGTCGAGGTGGCCGACACGCTTCAAGGCTCGGAACATCAGGATCCCATCGTATTTCGCACGGCCTACCACTATATGCCCGACGACGTGCTGCTCACGTGGTTCAACGAGAAGTTCCGTCCGCAGTATCTGCGCGACTACGAGCGCACGGACCGCCGGCGCGTCACGCTTAAGTTCGGTTCCCCTTCCGATACTTTGCCGGAAATCACCGTGCTCAACGGGCCGGCCGCTAACCGTCGCCTCTCCGACATCTCCGTGCTCGAGGCCCGCGAGGGGCTCGACTCGCTCGTGTATTGGATTTCCGACACCGCTGTGGTGGCGCAGGATTCGCTTCTCGTGGCCGCCCGCTATCAGAAGACCGACACGCTCGACCGCCTGGTATGGACTTCCGACACACTGAAACTCTTCGTGCGCGGCACTACCCGCCAGCAGGAGAAGGATGCCGCCAAAGCGTGGGAAGAGCAGCTCAAAAAGCGCGAGAAAGATCAGAAGGAATTTCCCGACAGCGTGTTCCCGCCACTTGTTCCGAAGGTCGAGAAGGTGGAGTTCAAACTGAAGTCGGGTGGCTCGCAACATCTGCATAAGCCGGCTCAGTTCGAAGTAAACATCCCTATCGGCGCTATCGACTCTACCATGTGGCGGCTCGAGATGGCGGTAGATACACTCTGGAACCCGGTGGAAGCTACGCTGGCAGTCGACAGTGCCAATATACGTCTGTATAACCTCTCGGCCAAATGGGCCGAAGGTGCCAAATACCGCTTTGTGGCCGATTCAGCAGCTATTTCCGATATTTACGGCCACGTAAATCCTCCGGTGAAGTCCGAATTTACCGCTAAACTCGGCGAGGACTACGGAAACGTGTTTTTCGATATTACTGATATAGCGCAGATTCCCGACTCGGCGCAACTTGTGGTGGAACTGCTCGACAATTCCGATAAGCCTGTGGCGTCGACCGTCGTAAGAGATGGCAGAGCCACTTTCAATTTCGTTGATCCGGCCACATACTATGCCCGCGCCTACATCGACCTGAACCGCAACGGCGAGTGGGATACCGGCGAACTGGCCTCGCACCGGCAACCGGAGGATGTGTTCTACTTCTCCAAGAAAATCCAGCTGCGCAAAAACTGGGACATCGATCAGGATTGGGCTCTCTTCGAACTTCCTGTCGACGCCCAGAAGCCCGACGACGTGAAGCGCAACAAGCCCAAGACCAAGGGCCGCAACTCGGAATCCGACGACTACGACGAAGACGAGTACTACGACGAAAGCGGATTCGGCAACACCGGTTTCGACGTGGAGAACTCCTGGGGCAACGGCGCGCAGTATAACAACGCCCGCCGCAACTCCAACCGTCGGGCGCGTCCGGGAATGCGCGGCGCCGGCTCCGACCAGCTTGCCCGCTGAGAGCTTCCATAATCTTATACGGAAATATCCCTGCAAGTGCTACATAAAGACCTCATCGATCAGCCCTCAATATGGCAGCTTGTGCTCGAGATTTCGGCGCAGGCCATCGAGGTCGTGGCCTTTTCTCCGTATGAGAACCATTCGCTGATTCATGAAAGCATTCCCCTTGCTTCCGATGCCGAAAGCCATCTCCGGGCAGTGGAGGATGCCGTCTACGATAATCCGTTGCTTCTTGCGGATTTCGCCAAGGTGACGGTGCTCTTCGATACCCAGCGCTTCCTCCCGCTGCCGTCAGGCCTTGGGAAGGCGGCGCAGAAGCTCCTCCGGAAGGCCTTTCCACCGCAGCCGGATATACCCGCCTCGGTTATAGCCGTCGGGATGCCTTCGCTCGGGATGACGCTTGCCATGGAGTTGCCCGACGATATGCTCGGGTTCCTTCGGCGTACGTTTCATCGCGCAGTGATCATTCATCCGCTTGTACCCCAGGCTGTATGGCTTCGCTCGAAATATCCCGCGCGCCATCGCGGCAAGACGCTCGTCAACCTGCGGCCCGACCGTACGGACGTGGTGATTCTTGGCGACGAAGAGCCATTGATTCTGAATACTTTCCGCGTGTCTGATCCGATGGATTCGCTCTATTATATACTTGCCGGACGGCAGGTGAACGGCCTCGAACCGACCGACGAGATATTCATTGCCGGCAATCGCCGGCTCCGCAACGAAGTGGGGGCGCTTCTGCGCCGATATGTGAGTTTCGTAATGCCGGCGATTTTTCCGTCGGTAATGTTCCGGGCAGGCAAAGCGTCGCTCGGTGCGCCGTTCGAGATGATTCTCGCTCCTGTAGTGGCGGATCTGATTGAACCGGAGGAATGAGCGGACACGTATGTTCGATATTTAAGACCTAAAGGAAACACCATGCGTATAATCCGAGGAAAATTCGGGCGTCGCCGTTTCGACGTGCCCACCAACATAACCGCACGGCCCACAACCGATTTTGCACGCGAAAACATATTCAATGTGCTTGAGAATATGGTGGATTTCGAAGGGGATGCCCCCTCGGTGCTCGACCTATTTGCCGGCACAGGCGCCGTATCGTTCGAGTTCCTGTCGCGCGGGTGCTCACGGGTCACGTCGGTTGAGAAAGCCGCCACACAGGCCGGCTTCATCCGCAAGGTGGCGGCGCAACTCGGTGTGGAGAATGAGCATACGCTCGTGCGCGGCGATGCCCTGAAGTTCATAGAGTCGGCCGGTGCTCCCTACGACATCGTTTTCGCCGATCCCCCCTACGATATGCCGGGATTTGCAGAAATTCCGGCTAAAGTGCTTGGCTCAAAGCTCCTTGCCCCGGGTTCGATATTCATTATCGAGCACTCGAAGGCCCACGATTTCTCGCAACTGCCTCATTTTTATGAGCATCGGGCCTATGGGTCGGTGAATTTCTCCATTTTCCGTATTCCCGACGAAGAATCCGCCACTGAAACAGCGTCAGACGAAGATTCGGAATGAGCAGTTATTCGCTGATTGAAGCCCTGGGGAGCGGTCGGCCTCTGCTGCTCGACGGAGGTATGGGAACAACCATGCGCGAGCAATCGCTGACTGCCTCAGAGGCTCATGAAGCCTTCCTTGCGGCCGGAGCCGAAATAATTACTGCTGATACTGTCGCTTTTGCCACTGCCTTGACCGGGGAGAAGACCCGGCAGATGCTTGCGGAGGTACGAGGATGTGTGCAGGCTGCCCTTGATGCCAGAAGTAGTTATTTGACGAATCATCCGGAGCGCCCTATCCGGGTGGCAGGCAGCGTCGGGCCGCTTCCGGCCGGATTTGAGAGTCGTCTTCCTGATGCACTGTCGATTTACAGGCGTATGGCAGATGCGCTGGCCTCGGCCGGCGCCGACATCATTCTGATTGAGACCGCTACAAATCCGGAAGTAGCGCGTATGGCTCTGCGTGCTGCCCGCGAAGTGGCCCCCGGTCTGCCCGCCATTCTTTCCGCATGGCTCCCCGAGGGTTATCAGCGCGGCCTCCCGGTTCAGTTTGGCCGTGTGGCGCGTGAAGAAGGCGCCGTTGCCGCCGGTCTGAACTGCGTCCCGCCGACGCCGGCAATGCTTGAGGCTCTTACGCTTCTGCAGGCTCAGAGCGGTCTTCCCGGGGTGTTTTATCCCTCGATTCCCGCCGGTTTCTCTCCGGAGGCGTTCTCGGAATTTATCTCATCCGCATTCCATCGGCTGCCGACCCCTCCAGCCATTCTCGGCGGCTGCTGTGGCGCCTCTCCGGCCCACATTTCCTCCTTGCATACTTTGCCATTTTTTTTATAAAGGAATCCAGGCGCTTTAAGGATCTTAAGGGCCCTAAGAGCTCTATGGATTTTAGGACTTCTAAGGACTCTAAGGACTCTAAGGCCGTTAAGGACTCTAAGGCTCTATGTCTCTTGAAAAGCCGAAGGAGGACGATATACATGATACTTTTAAATTGGGGTTTCGATTATCGGTGAATATTTTGTATCTTTGCACATATGTGTGAGCTTTTTTTCTGAAATATGATTGGCAACAGATTCATAACAGCAAAGATATATTCCATAGCCATCTCAACAGCAATCGTTTGCATGGCCGCAATCCTGACCTCCTGCGGCGGCATGTCGAAGCAGGAGAAGGCGATGGTGGGAAAATATTATATCCCGGCTATTTCCGATACGCGTCCGCTTATCGAACTCAACGCCGACAACCGCTCGGTAATCCGTGCGATACGTCCGGGCGAGATTTCTTTCTTCGTGGAGGGCGAATGGCATGTGGAGGGCGATTCACTGATTTTTCATAACGACGCTTCCTCAATCACCATCGAGGAAGGCGATCCCGGACTTGTGGGCAATGTGGCTCCCAGAGTGGCCTATCCCATATTGAATTTCGACGAGACTACCCTGCGCATAGAGCGCCAGGGGGCCATCTACGATTATCATCGTAGGCTTGAATAACATTGGCTCAATATCTTATTGACGCCGAAACACACTGAATTCTACTCTATGTTACGAAATATTTATCGCATGTTCGTTGTCGTCGGGCTTGTTCTGGCGGCTGCGGCATGCCGTTCCGACCGCTCGACGCCTGATTTCGAGACGACATTCGACGATGCCACGGTAGCTCTGGAAGCCAACCGGGTGGAGCAGTCGCAGGAACTGGCCGACCGTCTGCGAGACCTGACGCTCGGCGCCGATTCCGATCTCGTGGATGAACATCAGGCCGCCCGGCTGGCCATCTTCTACATGAAACTTTCGGAGCGAAATGGCGAAGACGAGAATATAGCCGACGCCACTCAGCTATTCCGACGTGCATTCCGCCTGTCGAAGGATTCGTTGAGAACATTCTATGAGAGTCTGCCGCTTGAGGATACACCCCACTACGTGCTTCTGCGTCGTCTGGGCCTCTCAATCGACAATCCCGTAGACCTCACCGACCGCGATATCGCCGAGGAGGAAGTCCTCCCCGCCATTGCTGATTCAACCTCCACACTGCATTGAGTCTTATGGATTGGAAGGATGTACTCGACCGCATGAAGAGTGACCTCGGCAACGAGGACGCCATCAGCGAGAATTCGATGGAGACGGCTCCAGAACAAATCTCTGCTCCCGCGTATACCGACAGCCTGCGTGTGCTTCTTGACCGCAAGGGTCGCAAGGGAAAAGATGCCACAATAGTCGAGGGGTTCACCATCGCCGATACCGATGTAGCGGCGATTGCCTCGCGCCTCAAGCAGCGTCTGGGCTGTGGGGGCTCTTCCCGTGGCGGAGAAATTCTTATTCAGGGCGACAAGCGCAAGGCAGTTGCCGCAGCTTTGCTTGCCATGGGATTTAAATGTAAGGTTATAGGATGAAAAGCTACCGGATGTATGCCTCGAGCATCAACGACCGCTATATCGACGAAATAGTGGAGACCCTGCGACGGGGTGGAGTGGTTGTATACCCTACCGATTCCACCTATGCGATAGGGTGCGATGCGTTGAGCAACCGCGCCGTAGAGCGCGTATGCCGTATGCGTGGCATCAATCCGGCCAAGCAGCGGCTCTCGATGGTGTGTGCCGACATCTCGCAGGCCAGCGATTTTGCCAGCATCGACAACAAGGCCTTCCGCCTGCTTCGCGATAATCTTCCGGGACCATTCACGTTCATTCTCCCGGCCTCTCCGCGTCTGGCAAAGGCATTCAAGGGTCGACGTGAGGTTGGAGTGCGGGTGTCCGGCAATGAAATAGCTCGTCGTCTGGCCTCCGAGCTGGGGAACCCTCTGCTAAGCGCCAGCGCCATATGGGAGGATGCAGACCCTGAAGCGCTCGGACATGCCGAGGAGGTGAAGATGCGTATGGAGCCGCTCGGCCCCGACGCCTTCATCGATGCCGGCGACGTTCCCGGTGTGGAGACCGCCGTAGTCTCCCTGATTGATTCCGACGCACCAGAAATGCTTCGTGAAGGCCCTGAGCCTTTGCGGGGCTTATGACAACCTTTCACTTAATCCATTACAGCCGATTTGAAAGCCACGAACCGCAACATATTGAAGATTACGGGGATGTTTGGAGGCCAGCAGGCCGTGAGCATCCTCTGCTCCATTGTGCGCACCAAGCTTGTGGCCATGTGGATCGGCCCCGTAGGCGTCGGGCTGTTCGGTATATTCAATTCAGCGATTGCCACTTTCGGAAATTTCGCGCAGCTCAATCTGCGCCAGACGGCCGTCCGGGAGATGGCTTCGGCCGAGCCTGATGCTGTGGCGAATCTGGGACATGCCGTTCGTCGCATCTCCTTGTGGCTCGGCCTGGCAGGTGGGTTGCTCATGCTGATATTGTCGCCATGGCTTGCCGAGGCTTCGCTTGGTTCGCGGCAGGGGTGGCCATCGTTCGCGTGGCTTGCCGTTACAATCGCTCTGATTACCGTGAACAATGGCGAGGCGGCTATTTTTCAGGGGTTGAAGCAGTTCCGGCGGCTTACGGTCTGCCTTACGCTCGGGGCGATAGGTGGGCTTGTGGTATCTGTACCGCTTTTTTACTATTGGCGCGTCGATTCCATCATCCCCTCGATAATAGCTTTCCATTTCGTCAGCTGGATTTGTCTGGGCCTATACCGTCGCAAACTCCCGGCTCCCGACCGCACCATGGGTGTGAAGGAGACGTTCCGCCTGGGGCGCAGGTTCCTTCAGCTCGGACTTTATATGACGCTCTCAGAGCTTGCTGTAAACGCCATAAACTATATTTTTCTCGCCTATCTGGCCCATACATCCGATCTCGATACGATAGGTATCTACAATGCAGGTTTCACCCTGATCAACCGCTACGCCGGATTGATTTTCGCAGCCATATCGATGGAGTATTTCCCACGTCTGGCTGCAGTAGAGGGGAAGCCCAGGCGCGAAAGCTCGTTTGTAGCCAATCAGGCGATTATCGCCCTGGCGATTCTGGTGCCGGTCGCCACAACGTTTGTGGCGTGCCTGCAGCCGGTGGTGGAGCTTCTTTACAGCCATGAGTTTCTTCCGGTTATCCCGATGGCGGCGTTTGCCATGACGGGAACGGCACTTCGTGCCGTGGCATGGTGTATGGCCTACGTGATTGTGGCGCGGGGCGACGGACGGATTTTCCTTATCACCGAGAGTCTTTCGGCGGTTGTTGCGCTCGTTCTCAATATCGTTGGTTTCCGTCTGGCCGGATTCCTGGGCCTCGGACTGGCATACACGCTTTGGTACGCCGCCTATATCGGAATAATTTCATATGTATATTTCCGGCGCTATAAGCTCAGGCTCAGTATAATGGTATGGCGGATGCTCGGCTATGCTGTGGTGATGACCGGTGCCTCCGGGCTTCTTGCTGTGGTAGGATCCGCCTGGTGGGCGACTCCGATAGCTCTCGTCTCGCTCGTTGTAGGCTGGAAATCCCTCCGACGAGAATAGCCTCCTTCCCAACTCTCCCGTCCAACCATTTTGGCACGAAATTTGTTATTATTTATTGTGAGCAATGGCACTTTCGCGGAGGCTCGTAAAGCCGATGTCATGGCAGAAAGCCATTATTAATTAATAATATGATAATCAATTACAAAACAACGATATAATTATGGAAAGAATCGAACCCGGAAAATATGTTGAACTCGGCTACGACCTTTATGCAGTCGAGGCTGACGGTAAGGAGCAGCTCGTGCATCAGACAGACAAGTCCGACCCCGAGAAGATTATCTTCGGAGTAACGCGCGGTATGATTGCCCCACTCGAAAAAGCTATCGAAGGCCTTGAAGTAGGCGGTAAATTCAATGTCACCGCTACGGCCGATGAGGCTTTCGGTCCCTACGATCCGGAGCAGGTTGTCAGCCTTGAGCGTGACCTTTTCGTAGTCGACGGCAAATTTGACGAAAAAATGATTCGTGTAGGCGCGCTCGTGCCGATGATGACTGCCGACGGCTTCCGTATCAACGGTCTTGTAAAGGAAGTTACTCCTACTCATGTGCGTATGGACTTTAACCATCCTCTGGCAGGCAAGTCGGTTCGTTTCGACGGCAAGATTCTTGCCGTTCGCGACGCTACTCCCGAGGAGCTACAGCCTGTTCACGGCTGTGGGTGCGGATGCGACCACGACCATTGCGGCGACCATGACGATTGCGGTTGCGGCGATCATGACCACGACCACTGCGGCTGTGGCGACGGCTGCTGCCACTGATTCGTATAGATCAGTTCTAACGAAAAAAGACAGTATATCAGGTTTGAGCCTGATGTACTGTCTTATTTTTTTGAATGGGGGAGAGATGTGTAGATGCAGTTTTGCACATACTCGACCGGTTAACGGTCTTTCTGATACAGAGGTGCCGATGGCGGTTCTGATCCTTTGATTACGTTGTGGTAATAGGAATATGTCATTGGCTTTCCGCTGCCTTCAACTGTGTCGATCAGCCGGGCCAGCACGAGCATATGCGTGCCGCAGTCGACTGTATCGACTTTTTCCAGTATCAGCCGTCCGGCGAAGGAACCCTTTACGCAGGGCACGTAGTCAACTACGTCGTAGCCGATGCCGTCGTATTTATCGGTGTCCCTTGAGCTGAAGAATCCGAATTTCCCTATCAGCATAGGGTCGGTATCCTCCGAGAGGATGGAGACTGAAAAACGGCCGGTTTCCTTTATGGCTTCGAGCGTGAAATTGTTTTTATTGAGCGAGATGGCCAATACGGGATTCTGGGCGGTTATCTGAAAGCAGGTGTTTATGGTGCAGCCCACCGGACGGCCGTCCTTGAACGCTCCGACGATATAGACCCCGTAGGAGAGATTATATAGAACTTTTGGATCCATGATTATCAGACGTCAATAGTTTTTAGCCTCAATCTCGAAGAAGCTGCGGGAGTGCTTGCACACGGGGCATACTTCAGGAGCTTTTTTACCGATTACGATGTGGCCGCAGTTGCGGCAGATCCAGATTGTATCGTTATCGCGGGAGAAAACTATGCCGTCCTCGATGTTGGCCAGCAGACGGCGATAACGCTCTTCGTGGTGGCGTTCGATGGCTGCTACTGCCCGGAAACGCCATGCAATTTCCTTAAAGCCTTCTTCTTCGGCCTCGCGAGCCATGCGCTCATACATGTCCGTCCATTCGAAATTCTCACCGTCGGCGGCATCGCGGAGATTTGTCATGGTGTCGGGAATCTCGCCACCGTGGAGATATTTGAACCAGAGCTTGGCGTGTTCTTTCTCGTTGGCGGCGGTCTCTTCGAAGAGGGCTGCAATCTGTTCGTAGCCGTCCTTGCGAGCTTTCGATGCATAATAGGTATACTTATTGCGTGCCTGCGATTCGCCTGCGAAGGCTTCCATCAGGTTGCGTTCGGTCTTTGTTCCTTTTAGTTGGTTCATGTTGTAAAGTTTTGTTTGAGTTATTGGGTGAATATATTGATTATTTATCGGTTTTGTATGGCTCCTTATGGCTGCAGGCCGGGCAGAGTCCGTGGAAGAATATGTCGACGCTGTCGATGTGAAATCCTTGAGCGACTGGCAGCCGTAACCCTTCGGGAAGCGCCATATCGAAGATGCGGCCGCAGCCGCTGCACCTCAGATGACCGTGGGGCGGCTGGGGCTCGAAATCATACCGGCGGTTGCCGCTTTCCACTTCAAGCTCTCTGAGAAGACCCGCGTCTGTAAGAACGCGCAGCGAGTTGTATACCGTTGTTCGCGACATTGTGGGGTATTCTGTGTGCAGGTCACGAAAAATCTCGTCGGCGGTGGGATGTTGCCGTTTGTCAACTATATTGCGGAGAATCGCAAGGCGTTGCACCGATGGGCGGACGCCTGCCGTATGCATCATTTCTGCAAGGTCTGCAGGGTGTGGTGTGCGGTTCTGTTGCATTTTGTAGTTTTAACTATGTTGTAACGATTGCAAAGTTAGTATTAATTACAATTCAATCCAAATAATTTCTCTCCTTTTGCAGAAATTTAAATGTAATAAGGATAAATGGCGTGAAATCTGGCCACTGAGATCAGTGCGGAGGTTTTGACACGAAGTGATTGCGTGAGTGTGGGGGATTTTGCTTAAATTAGCAAGATGAAACCAATTCAACGTATTATCGCAATTATTTTCTCGGCTGTCTGGGCCATCCTGCCCATGGCGGCCGTGGAGCCGACGTGGAGCGTCGACTTCGGGTCGGTGTTCGACAACCGCGAGGGCGACAATAAGTATGCCGAGGCAAAAACCTTCTTTTTTACCAACCTGGCTGTAGAAGGGGGGATAAAGTTTACGAACCGCGACCGCATCTCGGCCGGAGCGGTGTGGAATCAGCCCGTGGCCAACGACATCGACGACGCTACCGTACGCCCGATAGTCTATTACCGCCACTCCGAGCGGCTCTGGAGCCTTTCGCTGGGTATGTTTCCGCGCACCCAGCTGCGCGAGCAGCTCCCCGGATTCCTATGGAGCGACTCTCTGACCTATTTCCAGCACAACATCCGCGGCGCTCTGGTGCAGTACCACAGCGACAAGGCATTTATCGACTTCTACCTCGACTGGCGCCAGCGCCAGACCGAGACTAAACGCGAGCAGTTTAACATCGTGTTCCATGGCGAGTGGCGTCCCCGCGCCTCGACGTTCCTTGTCGGCGGCCATCTTATGATGAATCATTACGCGCTGACAAAGAACGCCCCCGACGATATGCACATCGTCGACAATTTTATGGTCAACCCCTATGTAGGACTGGATTTCAGCCGCCATACCTCCCTCGATTCACTCGTGGTAAAAGCCGGTGCGCTCGCCACTGTAGAGCGCAATCGCGCCAATGGCAACGGATGGAAAACGCCCGTCGGCGGTTGGGTCGAACTGCTCGGCGAGTGGAAATGGCTCGGTCTGAAGAACTCATTCTATGCCGGCGGACGACTCATGCCTAGCTACGGCGAATTCGGAGCCTCGCTCTATCAGGGTGAACCCTACTATCAGTCGAAATTCTATAACCGCACGGACGTCTATGCCCACATCGTGCTCAACAAATGGGTTGACCTCCAGGCCTCACTCGACTTCAACGTCGCCCAGTCGAGCTTCATCTTCTATCAGCGCCTCTCCGTCCGCGTTCTACTCGACTGGACCAACCTCAAATTCCGAAAATAGGGAGAGCTTTTTTAAATGTAAGCAGATGCCGGGGTATCTTTAGCTTTGGGAGAGCCGGAGGGCCGCGGTGCGGTCGAGGGTGAGCTGGGCCTGCAGGGCATCGAGGGAAGGGAATTTGCGCTCGGGGCGCAGGTAGGCGATGAAGTTCAGGGCGAGCTGCGTCCCGTAAAGGTCGCCGTCGAAGCCGATGAGGTTGGCTTCGATAGTGGGGGTGGCGCCGTCGGGACAGATTGTGGGGCGCGCACCGATGTTGACCATCGCGGGGTAGGGGTGTCCGTCGGCGGTTAGCGCCTCGATGGCATAGACGCCACCGGGGGGAATGAGTTTACGGCCAAATGCGGGGACGACATTAGCCGTGGGAAACCCGATTGTGCGGCCGATGGCCTGCCCGTGAGCCACCTTGCCCACCAGGCTGTAGCGGCGCCCGAGCAGGACGTTGGCGCCCTGTATGTCGTGGTTTAGAATCAGGCGGCGGATTTCCGAAGAGCTTACGGTTTGCGAGGCTGCGGATGAGAACTCCGTGCCACGCTCGATTTCGATGTCGCATTTGCGGCCGATTTGCTGATATTCGGCGAAATCTGATGGCGCGTCGTGGCCGAAGCGGTTGTTGAAGCCAAGAAGCATGCGCCTTACGTTCCATCGGTCGCGGAGCATTCGGAGAAAGCCTTCGGTGGAGGTGTTGCGCAGCGCCTCGGTGAAGGTAAGCATCTCCACCTCCACACCCTCGCGGGCCAGAAGCGAAATTTTTTCGTCGGGAGAGCTGAGCAGAGCCGGTGCCTTTGCAGGGGCGATTAGTTCCAACGGATGGTTGGCAAACGTAACGACAAGCGGCCTAAGCCCATAGTCGGCAGCTTCGCGCCGTAGATGCGCGAGCAGGTGGCGGTGTCCGGCGTGGACGCCGTCGAACATTCCAACCACTGCTATAGAGCCTGTATCTGATACCGTTGCCATTGGAGATTATGGGTGGATATACTTTTAAATCAGCTGAGTATGCGTATGAGCGTGAGGCCGTCGCGCACGGGGAGAATCACCTTTTCAAGCGTGGGATCGGCCGCCACGGCGTCGTTGAACTCGGCTATACCGAGTGTCTGCGGGTCGTGGGAAGCGCTCAGGTCTGTTATCTTACCGTCCCAGAGGGTATTGTCTGCAAGGACGAATCCTCCCGGGCGCACAAGGCGGCGCACTTTGCGGAACGTTTCGAGATACGTGCGCTTGTTGCCGTCGATGTAGGCCAAGTCGTAACCTGTGGTAAGGTTATGTGCTACTTCATCGAAGTCGCCGATAATCAGGTTGATGCGGTGGCCGAAAGGGGAGTGGTCGAACTGCCGCCGGATAAACGGTTCCATTTCGTCGTTGATCTCAACGGTGTCGACTGTCGCGCCCTCTGGGAGGCCTTCAGCGATGCATAGGGCGGAGTAACCGGCGTAGGTGCCCACTTCGAGCACACGCCGCGGAGCGACCATCGCGGTCAGCATCTTGAGCAGACGCCCCTGATAGCGGCCGGAACACATGCGCGGGTAGAGCAGCCGCAGGTTAACGTCGCGCTCCAGCCGGCGCAGACTTTCGGGCTCGGCGTCGGAATGGTCGATTATATAGGATTCGAGCTCTTCTGTCATTGCATCAGACTGTTAAGTACCTGTTCAAAATTATTTAATACTATCCTGCTCTAATTATTTTCAATATTTCCGCGGTAAAATTTTCGAATCTTTTCCTCTCTTCATCAGTCGTGTAGACATCTACACTCCTTCTTCATCGAGAAAAATCTCCTGAAAATTTTCCTCCCGGAAATATTTAAATAATTTCGACCAGTTACTTACGACGCCCCTTCGAGCAGGGCCTCGATGCCGAGGCGGTAGGAGTCCATACCGAATCCGGCGATGGTGCCGCGGCAGGCCGGAGCGATGAGCGACTGGTGGCGGATTGACTCCGGGCGCGCCGCCACGTTGGAGATATGCACTTCAACCACAGGTGTTTCAATCGAGCGGATGGCATCGGCCAGGGCGAGCGACGTGTGGGTATATGCGCCGGCATTGAACACGATACCAGCCAGACTGCTGTCGAAACCTGCCTCGTGGAGGCGGTCGATCAGGTCGCCCTCGTGGTTGCTCTGGTAGTAGTCGATCTCCACATGGGGATAGTCCACGGCGAGAGCCTTCAGATAGTCGTCCATCGAGATGCGGCCGTAGACATCCGGCTCGCGCACGCCGAGCAGATTGAGGTTCGGCCCGTTGATAATGAGAATTTTGGCCATATAAGTAACATTAAAATAATTACGACCGGTTACTTAGTGCGGGCTATTTGGTCTTTATTTCCACCTTCTGGGTAGGTGGCAGCGAATTGTTGCGCTCATCCACGGCGTCGACCACCTCGTGGGCGAGATGGAGGAATTCATGCCCCATCACCGAGTCCTTCAGTGCGATGGGAGTGCCTGCGTCGCCGTCGTCGCATACGTCGACAACCAGCGGGATTTGAGCAAGAAGTTTCACGCCCAGTTCCTGAGCGAGTTTCACGCCGCCTTCGCGGCCGAAAATATAGTAGCGTTCGTCGGGATGCTTTTCGGGTGTAAACCAGGCCATATTCTCGACAAGGCCGAGAATAGGCACGTTCACCTTCTCGCCGGTGAACATAGAAATTCCTTTGCGGGCATCGGCGAGCGCCACCTGCTGGGGGGTGCTGACTATGACCACACCGGTAATTGCAAGCTGCTGCACGAGGGTGAGGTGGATGTCGCTCGTGCCCGGAGGCATGTCGATTACGAAGTAGTCGAGCTCACCCCAGTCAGCGTCGGAGATAAGCTGGCGGAGAGCGTTGGAAGCCATCGAGCCGCGCCAGAGCACCGGGGCGTTCTTATCGACGAGGAAGCCGATGGAGAGAATCTTCACGCCGTATTTCTCAATGGGGATTATGAGCTGGCGGCCGTCGACCTCATGGATGTAAAGTTCCTCATCCTCTACGCCGAACATCTTGGGGATGGACGGCCCGAAAATATCGGCGTCGAGCAGGCCGACGCGATAGCCTTCGCGGGCGAGCGCCACGGCCAGATTGCTGGCCACGGTCGACTTGCCCACGCCTCCCTTGCCGGAGCTTACGCCGATAATGTTTTTGACCTGTTTCAGAGGTTTTTCGGCAGGCTGGGGCATCGCGGCGGTGGTTTTCACCGCGATATTGCCCTTGATGTCGACTTCGGGCGAGATATAGGTCTGGATGGCCGTCTCGGCGGCGCGCACAATCGATTTGATGAAGGGGTCGGTGGGTTTCTCGAAGATGAGCGAGAAGCTCACCTTGTTGTCGTCGATACGGATGTCGTCCTCCACCATTCCGGCGTCGACAATGTTCTTGCCGGAGGCGGGATAACGCACGTTTTTAAGCGCGTCGAGTATGAGTTTGGGGTATAGTTGCATAGTCGGTCAGTATAGTTGGTTGTAGGAGAATCAGAAGCCCTGGAGGGTTCCGCGGGCGAAACTGCGGTAGGTGTCGAAGGGAATTTCGTCCGTAGGCTCCTCAAGCACCCCATCCATCGGAAGAGGGAAGGCTATATATTTGATAGTCAAACCGCGGTCGAGCCATTGTTGTTCATAGAAAGTGCGGATCTGGAGTATATCGTCGGCCGTGCCGCTGTGGTATAGGTCGTCGGTAATCGTCTCGGGTACGATGCCGTTGAGCTCCGCCATCAGGCGCGTATAGGTGAAGAGAAACGGCGAGTCGGTTTTCAGTCTTATCATGCCGCCGGGAGTCATCACCTGCCGGTAGGTGTTGAGGAATGTGGTGGAGGTCAGGCGCTTGCGCACCTTCTTCATCTGCGGGTCCGGGAAGGTAATCCAGATTTCGCTTACTTCGCCGGGGGCGAAAAAGTGGGGGAGAAGCTCGATGCTGGTACGGAGGAATGCTGCGTTGGCGAGCCCCTCCTCGGTGGCGGCGCGTGCGCCGGTCCACATTCGTGCTCCCTTTATGTCGATACCGATGAAGTTCTTTTCCGGATACCGCCGGGCGAGCCCCACGGTGTATTCACCTTTGCCACAGCCGAGTTCGAGCACGATAGGACCGCTGTTGTGGAAATACTCCTCGTTCCAGCGGCCGCGTAGCGGGAACCCCGATTCGCGGAGCACCCCGAAAGGATACTGAAACACGCAGCTCATCTGCTCCATGTCGGCGAACTTTTTCAGTTTGTTTTTCCCCATAGAAAAATATTACGGTTGATTTCTGCAAAGTTACATAAATCTCCGCTTTTTTCCATCCGTTATTCTTCGACACTTCATGCAATATAGACAGTAGGGAGGTCCGTGGAATCAGAAGCGGGATTTTTCGTTGTTGCCGGCGCCGGTGCCACGGTAACGGTCGCGGGTGGTGTTGAAGCGGTACTGGAGGGTGAACATTACCGATCTACCGGGCGAGAAATTCTTCTGGACAAGCTTCACGGCATCGTTGTACATCATGGCATTGTTGCCGGATGTGTTGAACAAGTCTTTTGCCTCAAGGGTGATGCTGAAGGCATTGTTGAAGAATCCTTTGTAAATCTTGGCATTGACATACCATGGAGTGTTCGAGACTTTCATATTATTATCCCACATATGTGTCATCAGCTGAGCGTCGACATTAAGCCAGATGTCGAAAGGGAGGTGAATTGCGTTTTGCCATTGGAACAGAAACCCGGGAGTATTCATTTTCATAGGCTTGCCGTCGACCGGCAGCGTGAGCCACTGCTTCATCATGCCGACATTCACGCGAGGCTGCCATACACCGACTTTGAACTGACCGCCGACAAATGCCTGAAGATAATGGCGGTGGTCAAGATTTGCCGTGCGAATGATGGTTGCCTCTCCATCAACTCCGTAAGGCTCTGTGATGTGATATACACCGTCCTTGAAATATGTATAAGACAACTGAGCGAAGAACTGACGCCACTGTGCCATATATTCCACAGTCTGAATTTCTGTGGGTTTAAGATATGGGTTGCCAGTCTCATAAGTGAGGCGGTTGATATAGCTGACGGCTCCGTCGAGCTGACCGTAGCCGGGTCGGACAGTTTTGCCTGAGTAGTTCAGCCCCATACGGACATTACCTATCTGAGTGGAGACATTCAGCGAGGGAAACAGATTGTTGTAGGTCTTGCTTTGACCGTCACGATGCACTCCCATCTCATAATAATCAAATTTCACATGCTCAAAGCGGAGTCCGACACCGACATTGAAGCGACCGAACTGCCGCCCAAACTCAACAAAAGCGGCGATATTGCTTTCATCCACACGGTTGTCGGCATCCGGCACTTCAGGAATGTTTGCAGTAAAAAGATTCGTAGTGCGCGTGTTAGTGTATTCCTCGCCAAATCTAATCTGTCCCTGCCAGAGAGGATGACTGACGACTAATTTCTCGGCAAACATTCGGTTGCGGTTGGTCGATTCAGTGCTTACATTGCGGTTATCCCCTGTTTCGCTGAGTTCATCACTCAATGAAAGCTCACGGTTTTTATACCAAAGAAAATCCGCATTAAAGTCGAAAGTGAATTTGCCGACAATGCCGTTATAGTATAGGTTGACATTATGGCGCGGGAGTGCCGTTGATCTATTGTTTACGTCAGAATTATAGCGGTCAAGTAACGCTCCGTTCTGCCAGACTTCACTCGGAATAGTTCCGGTTGTATGGTGGCGGTTCCAGCTGTTCTGATAATAAGCGCCGATGCTGTGCTTATCATTGAACATGAAGGAAAAGCCGACTTTGCCTGTCATATCGTTGTAATTCTGCCGCCATATTGTGCGGATTGACTGGTTATATCTTCCTGCCGGTGTCGTGGTCGTCATCTCATTAAGACGATCATTGCGGTTATTACCGTACCACGAGCCGTAGTTGGCGAACACTTCAAGTCCTCTGGTGCGGTATTTCAGGTCGATTGAGTTACCTGTGCGGAAATAGTGTTGAAAACCGTTGTCGGAGCGGAAAGTGCCACTGAATCCGTCGCCTTTGGGCGGTTTAGTGCGGATAATGACGACGGATTTCACATTGGCCGCGTAGGTGGCTCCGGGATTGGTTATTACCGAAACATTCTTTATGTCGTTGGAATTGAGCTGCTGGAGTTCCTGAAGGTCGTTGATCTTGCGGCCGTTGATGTATATTGCCGGCGCTCCTTTGCCGAAGACTTCCAGAGTGCCGTCGTTGTTTACTACCATCGGTACGCGTGTCAGCACATCGGTGGCCGTTCCCGCGATGGAGAGGGAGGTTCCTTCCACATCCGTTACGAGGGCGTTGCCTTTCATCGTCGTGGAGGGTCGGGTGGCGCGTACCACTACTTCTCCCAGCTCCAGTGAGGCCGGTGTGAGGTTGATTGTTCCCACATAGCCTGAAGCGGGAACTGAAACTTCGGCGGTCTCATAACCTACAAAGGAACACTTTGCGGTGAGGTTTCCGGTTACGTCCGTTGTAATGGCGAACATACCGGCATGGTCGGTAACAGTGCCGGTGAGATAGGTCGAGTCGCGGTACACTATTACGTTGACATATCCGAGCGGAGCGTCGTTTTCTCCAATTACTTTGCCGGAAATCTCACGACCATAGCCCGCAGCCACGGCCATAAATGCAATTATGAGTGCAAGTATTTTCTTCATATAACGTCAGTATTTATCTTTTTCTAAGTTCAATAAGAGCATCTATAAGGCTGCCGTCCATGTCGATGCCTTTTTCTTCCATCGTGTCGGTCACTTTTTGTTTGACATCACTAAGGATATGGGTATTCAGTTCCTCCCAGGAATAAATCTCTGAGCAGTCATCATTGGTGGTGACACGCGCATTATATTCGGTGCGGTTACCGACAGAATCAGTGATATAGCATATAATCACTGTCTGGAATTTGTCATCATCAAGTTCACGTGCATATGACTTGCCTACGTATTGGATGCCGGGAACGGAGTCAAGACGGGCAAGAGTCGCCTGTTCAAGATTCCTGTCACGCAGCTCTCCTTTCCTTGGAGAACATGAAGCGATGGCGAATGACACCATCAGAAAGAGTAGCGGGAGAATGAAGCATTTCGTTTTCATTTTACATCAGGTTTAAATGGTTTTTCTTTGATTGAAGACAAAGCGTCTTACGACGATTACTGATGCAAAATTACGTCCAACGGGATTTTAACTCCCAATATAAAGGTCTTAATATGCAGGATGCAACCTGCTGAAAATCAGAGGTTGCATCTTGAAAAAGTCTTAATTAAGCCTTGGCCGGTCTTAACGGGCTCTTAATCCTTACCCCGGTTTTTAAGGAATGCCACAATATCTTCCTTCTCGGGCACTCCGAGCTTCTTTCTTATCGAAGATTTACGGACATAAATTGTGGCGGTGGTCTGCCCGGTTATCACGCTTATCTCCTTTGTCGAGAATCCGGCTACCATGAGAACGATTATCTGCTGCTCTTTCGAACTGAGCAGGTCCCCGTATTTACGGTGAAGCTTGCTGTAAAATCCGGAGTAGAGGCTGTCGATCATCCCGAATACCTTTTCCCAGTCCACCAGCTCGCCGTTGGTTTCGCCGTCGATGGCTGAGATTTTACGCAGCATCTCGCGATTCTGCTCGGTCGGAGTCTCTGCCACCATCTTGATTATGCCGAGCTGCTTCAGCATTATGGCGCGTACGGCGGGGGAATCGCCTTGTTCGGTGGTTTGCGCCGGAGCGGATTTATATTCGTCAACCATTTTCTGCAACGCCTCGATGCGCTCCTCGTTGTCGCGTTCCCGCTGACGTCGCATTATGATTATCCAGACGCTGCCGCCAAGTATCAGAAGTGCCGCAAGACTTATGATAAGAATAAGTACCGTCTTGTGTTCGCTTTCGGCTTTCAGCGCCAGCGCCCGGTTTTGCTGATGCAGCGCACCGCGCTCGGATTCCCATTGCGAGGCTTTCATGCGGTTGAACCGCTCGCGCTGACGGTTGTTCAGACCATTTATGTGCATCAGTTTTATACGCCCTGTATGCTTGAAATCGATTATTGCATGGAGCAGATTGCTGTAACTGCGGAAATATGGATTGTCATCACCTCTCAGTCTGACAGCAATGCTGTCGGCGATTGCAAGATGGTGCGCCGCCCGGTTCACATTTCCTCCGTTCAGAGCATTAATGGCATATTGAAAGTGGAGCATATCGGCTGCTCCGTTGTCAGGACCGGCTTTGTGGAATATTTCGCTGACAAGTCTGTCGCTTTCTTCATCCCGTCCGGCTTCGGTAAGAAGCTGTGCCTGTTCAACCATAAACAGAAACTGCTTGTCACCCCAGTGGCGGCAGCGGGCATAGTCAATAAGCTCGTTAACGAGATATAAGGCAGAGTCAATTTCTCCGGCATACTCATATCCAGCCAAGAGCATATACTTTGCCTCCATCTTTCTCAGCGTATCGTTTTCGAGTATATGAAGCCTTTTTGCCAATGGTATAATTTGACGACCCTGATACTCGGATGTACCGAGCAAGACTCGGATTCTCAATACCTCAGTCATCAGAGAATCGGGCACGTTCGGCAGTCTCGTAAGAGAATCAAGCATTGTGATTGATCCCGGAATGTCGCCAACCCAAAACTTGTACCATGCAAGCGCCAAGCCGCTGCGCATATCTTTCAGAATGTCTTTACCTCGATAATAATTGTGAGCAAAGGAAATCAGCGAGTCCGCAATCATGGAGCGGTTGCGCTTCATATGGCCGAACGCCTTGAGGTAATGGAATTTTGCTTTCAGTGAGTCCGTTTTCAGGTCGGAGGGGTCAATCGCCTCCAGAATAGCCAGTGCGCTGTCCGCGTTGCTCTCCATCAGTTGCTCTGCAAGACTGATTTCCTTGTCAGGCCCTGACAACGGTTTCGAGCACGAAGCAAGCACCACAATGACCGATAAAAGATATATTATTTTTCTCATTTGAACTCAGATAGAACGAAAAACAAAGGTAGATAAAAATCTGTAAAACGGAAGAGATCGAGAGTATAAAAGGGAAATATGGAGGGCGGGGATTTCGGGGAAAGTTTTGTAAATTTGCGGCGAATAAAAGAGAAGGAATATGTATTACGTGAGGAAGCGACTGGAGATTTCGGCGTCGCATAGGCTGGAGCTGTCGTATGAAAGCAAGTGCACGGCGCTGCATGGCCACAACTGGATTATTACGGTGTTCTGCCGGGCTGAGGAGCTCGACGGGAACGGTATGGTAGCCGATTTTACGCACATCAAGCGGGCTATAGCCGACCGGCTCGACCACGCGTGCCTCAACGACGTTCTGCCTTTCAACCCGACGGCCGAGAACATCGCCCGCTGGGTAGTGGACCAGACGCCTGGTTGCTATAAATGTACGGTGCAGGAAAGTGAGGGCAACATCGCGGCATATGTGGCGCCCGGCGCGGAAGGGGCACCATTCTGAGTCGGATAAATCAGAAGGGAGGCGGATGCACCACGGTGCATCCCTACAATCTGATGGCCAGATATTGAGAGGATAAGCGGGAAGGTTCTCGCAATAATTGATAATGGGATGGGTAACAGAGACGAGATGAAGGTCAACGAGATTTTTTATTCGCTGCAGGGGGAGGGGAGGTTTACGGGCCGTCCGGCGGTGTTTCTGCGGCTGTCGGGATGCAATCTGCGCTGCCCCTTCTGCGATACGCGCCACGAATCCTTCGTCGAGATGACCGAGAAGGAAATTGTGGGTGAGATGGCGGCGTTTCCTGCGCGTCACGCCGTAGTAACCGGTGGGGAGCCGGGGCTTCAGCTTACGGCATCGCTTGTGGAGGCTCTTCACGCCGAGGGCTTTTACGTGCAGGTGGAGACCAACGGGTCTCGGCGTCTGCCTGATTCAGTCGACTGGATCACCTGCTCTCCCAAGGAGGCCGAGGTGGTGCTCGGGCGTATCGATGAGTTGAAAGTCGTGATGGATACCGCGACCGACATGAGCCGCTACGCCCCGCTCCAGGCAATTGCCGGAGAGCTGCGCGTGCAGCCCTGCCATGAAGCTGACGCAGAAGCTACTCGGCGCAACACGCAGGCTGCCATAGCTTTCGCGCTCGCCCATCCGGAGTGGAGTCTGTCGCTCCAGACGCATCTGATGCTCGATATACGCTGAAAGCTTAAAACTTACCCCATAAAACTATAGATACCGGTCGTCGACGGGCTGAAGCCGCTCGTCGAGGGTGAACACACGCGGTGAGCCGGTGGGAATCTCCTCGTTTAGGATTTCGTCGGGTGTGAGTTTCTTGAGCATCATCACCAGTGCCCTCAGGGAGTTGCCGTGGGCGGCTACAAGAACCGAACCGTAAAGCCGGATTGCCGGGGCGATAAGTTCCTCCCAGCATGGGCGCACGCGTCCGATGGTAGTCTGCAGCGATTCTGTGAGCGGGAGCTCATCGTCTGTGAGTGCCGCGTAGCGCGGATCGTTGCCCGGGAACCGAGGGTCGTCGGGAGTGAGCGCCGGTGGCGCCACATCGTAGCTGCGACGCCAGATGTGCACCTGCTCGTCGCCGAATTTCGCAGCTGTGTCGGCCTTGTTGAGGCCCTGGAGTGCTCCGTAATGTCGCTCGTTGAGGTGCCAGTCCTTCACCACGAGGAGCCATACGCGGTCCATTGCGTCGAGCGCAATCTGCAGCGTATGGATGGCCCGTTTCTGAAACGAAGTGAAGCAATATCGCGGCTCGAGACCTGCGGCCGCGATTTTTCGTCCGGCCTCGGCGGCCTCGTCGCGCCCTTTTTCGGTAAGGTCGACATCTGTCCAGCCCGTGAAGCGGTTTTCGAGATTCCACTGGCTCTGGCCGTGGCGCAGAAGAATAAGATGATACATAATCGACAAAGAGTTTTCTTGGAAAACGCTTTGCCGGAGGGGGAGGTTCAAGCCGGGGAGATAAGCTGCACCGGTGGATTCGGCGGTACGGTCACGGAATTGCCGAAGGTGATGGTAGGTTGCAGGAGGATGGCCGGCTGGGCGATTTCCTTGCCGAGGATCGAATCCATAAGCATCTTTACGGCCACGATGCCGAGATAGTCGATTGGCTGACACACGCGGGTGACGGGCGGGTTGAGGTAGTCGAGAAACACGTTGTTGTCGAACGAGACGATCGACATATCCTGCGGCACCGAAAGGTTCTGCTCCTGCACGGCCTTGATGGAGCCGAGCAGAATAGTGGAGGAAAGCGCGAAGATAGCCGAGATGGGGTTGCCGCTCATCAGGGCAAGCTTGGTCTCGATATAGCCGTTCTGGGTGGAGAAGTCGTTGCCGCGCACGTTGATATTCTCCTGCAGACCGGCTTTTGTCATGGCGTCGCAGTAGCCCTCCACGCGTTTGCGCGATGTGATCGAGAAGGGTGAGCCCTGGATGCAGAGGATATTGCGGTGCCCGTTGGCGATAAGCAGGTTGGTGGCCTCGAAGGCTCCCGCATAGTTGTCGGTTGCCACATAGGGGAGCTGGGAGTCGCCCTGCTCCTCGTAGTAGCGGTCGATCAGCACCACCGGAATCTGCTCGGCAACCTGGAGAATGCGCTGGGGTGTGTCGGAGCATGGGGCCATGATGATGCCGTCGACGTTGCGGGCCATCAGCGTATCGAGCGCGCGGTCTTCGTCGAGCGGATTCTCGCATGTGTCGATTACCATCACGGGATAAGTGAATTTGTTGGCCTCCTGGATTATGATGCTCGCGATGTTGGCGAAAAACGGGTTTTCGATACGCGGAATCAGCAGCGCGATAGTATGGGTGGAAGAGCTGCGCAAACTTTGCGCAACATGATTGGGGTGGTAATTCAGCTCCTTAATCGCATTATACACAACGGCTTGCGAAGCCTTTGAGATGCGATATTCATCGGATTTGCCGTTGAGAACTCGCGATATGGTAGTGATGGAGAGTCCGGTGAGGCGTGCTACATCGGCCAATGTGCTCTTTTTCATTGCTGGAAACGGCTGGAATTTGGTTAAATAGCTTCGAAATTTGTAGCGGGATTGGCAAATTTTGTCGTTTTTTGCGCAGATGTGCGACAAAAAATCCCCGTATAGCCTAAGCTTTTTGCAAAGATAAATAAATTTTTCGTAAAAAAATATTGAAAAATATTTTGAGATGCCAAATACTCTACATATATTTGCGCAAACGTTTGAGCATTCGCGCTCAGATGTCGCCCACACGCCCCACAGAGGGCATCGCAGAACTGGAACATCAAAACATCAACCAATATATACCTTAAATTACCATGAACTCCAAACCGAAGAGAATCGTCGTGGTCGGCAGCAGCAATACCGACATGGTGATCCGCACAAATCGTATGCCGCGGCCGGGCGAAACCGTGCTTGGCGGCAATTTCATGATGAATCAGGGAGGAAAGGGTGCCAATCAGGCGGTTGCCGCCGCAAAACTCGGAGGCGACACGACCTTCGTGGCGAAAGTGGGCGACGATATTTTCGGGCGCCAGACCGTTGAGCTCCTGCGCAAGGTCGGAATCGACACCACATATGTAGGCGTGTCGGCCAACTGTCCCTCCGGCGTAGCCCTTATCAACGTCGACGCCTCCGGCGAAAACTCCATCGCCGTGGCTTCGGGGGCCAATGCCGACCTTCTCCCCGCCGATATCGACGCCGCCGAGGATGCCATAGCGTCGGCCTCGCTCATCATCATGCAGCTCGAAACGCCTGTAGAGACTGTGGCGCATGCCGCCCGCATAGCCAGGAAGCACGGGGTGAAGGTGATACTCAATCCGGCCCCTGCGCCGCGCGAGCCGCTGCCTGCATCGCTTCTGGCCGATGTGGACATCATCATTCCCAACAAGACCGAGGCAGAGCTGATTTCGGGCGTTGAAATCACCGATAGCGAATCGGAACTGCGTGCAATCAACGCCATCCATGCCATGGGCGTGCCCACGGTGATATTCACTCTCGGAAGCAAAGGCGCACTGATATGCGAGAACGGCGACTGCGAGCTTATCCCCTCGTTCAAGGTAGCGCCTGTGGACACTACCGCCGCCGGCGACACTTTCTGCGGCGCTCTCTGCGTGGCTCTTTCAGAGGATATGCCCATGCGCCGTGCAATCGAGTTCGCCAACAAGGCGGCATCCATCACGGTGACCCGCATGGGAGCCCAGCAATCCATCCCCACCCGCGACGAGGTGGACTTTTAATAGAATCCTTTTCCCAAAACCAACATTCTAATACCAATAATTGATGAAACCAACTGCAATCAGATTTGCAATGGCCTGCTGCATTTTCGCACTCGCCATACTCATAGCCCCCGCAGCCATCGCCCAGAATATGGTTAGCGGTACGGTTGTGGACGGGCAGAACGAGCCCGTGATCGGCGCGAGCGTGATGGTGAAAGGCACCACCTCGGGCGTGGCAACCGGCATCGACGGTGATTTCTCCATCGCCGCAAAGCCCTCCGACGTACTGAAGGTATCGGCCGTAGGATATAAGACGGCTGAAGTGAAGGTGGAAGGCACCGCTCCCATCCGCATAACGCTTGAGGAGAGCTCCGAAGTGCTCGACGAAGTGGTCGTAATCGGCTACGGCACTTCCACCAAGAAAGAACTTACAGGCTCTGTGGCCAGCATGAAGAAGGAGGAACTGAATCCGGGAACATTCCCCAACGCCATGGGCATGCTCCAGGGCAAGGTGGCCGGCCTTCAGATTGTGAATCCTTCGGGCGCAGACCCAACTGCCAAGTATGAGATACTTCTGCGCGGCACCAACACTCTTGCCGCCGGCCAGGGCCCGCTCGTGATTATCGACGGCGTGGCCGGAGCCGACATCCGCAACATCAATCCGCAGGATATCGAGAGCATCGACGTGCTGAAGGACGGCTCGGCAGCCGCCATCTATGGTACGCGCGGCACCAACGGCGTAATCATCGTAACCACCCGCCGTGCCCGCGAAGGCCGCGCCGAGGTGACCTACGAGGGCCAGTTCACCGTAGGTAAGGTTACGCGCCGCGCAGTTCCGCTGACGGCAAGCGAATTCAATTATGTGATCGACACCTACCGCCCCGAACTCTCAGGCTCCAAATATGGCGCCGATACCGACTGGTTCGACGAAATCACCCGTACCCCCATCAGCCACAAGCACACACTCTCGCTTAGCGGCGGTACCGAGAAATTCTCCCACTTCACTTCGCTCAACTACGAGAAGGCCGAGGGCGTTCAGCGCGGCAACGACTTCGAAAAGATTGCCGGACGCACCAACATCCGCCAGAGCCTGCTTGAGGGATGGGTCGACGTCGACGTGAACCTCTTCATCACCCACCGCAAATACAATCCATCGAACACCTCGGCATTCCAGCAGGCATTCATCCATAATCCCACGGAGCCGGTCTACGACCCTTCCAACTCCACATCCGGCGGCTACTACCGCATCGAGGCTATGGAATACTACAATCCCGTGGCCATGATCAACGAGCGCACCAGCACTACCGTTAACGACAATTTCGGCGGTAATGCCCGCGTTACCCTCAACATCAAGCCCGTCAAAGGGTTGAAATGGGATGCTTTCCTGGCTCTCTCGCGTGAGTCCAACGAGTCGAAGACCTACAGCACGCATTATTATCCCAGCATAATCGGCACCGACGGTTCGGCTGAAATCAGCAACTACAAGAACAACGACACCCAGTTCGAGACAACCCTCAACTATATCCGTTCGTTCGGGCCCCACTCGCTTCAGGCTCTTCTGGGCTACACCTATCAGAAAGGTACCGAGAATTCGGCCGGCATGAGCAACGTGGGCTTCGACTTCGACGACACCGAGACCAACGACATCGGCTCCGGCACCGGACTGCTCAACGGCAAGGCCGACCTGAGTTCCTACAAGGAGTCTCACACCTACATCGGCTTCTTCGGCCGCGTGCTCTACAACTACGATCAGCGCTACCTGGCATCCGTATCGCTACGCCGCGACGGTTCCTCGCGCTTCGGCAAAAACAACAAGTGGGGATGGTTCCCCGCCGTATCGCTCGGCTGGCGCATCAGCCGCGAGGCCTTCCTGCGCGATGTGGAATGGCTTAACGAACTGAAAATCCGCGGCGGCTACGGTGTGACCGGCAACCAGGACTTCTCCAACTATAAGTCGCTCATCCTGATGACTACTGCCGGCAAGTTCTGGTACAACGGCGAGTGGATCAACACCTATCAGCCTGCATCCAACCCCAACCCCGACCTGCAGTGGGAAAAGAAGAAAGAATTCAACATCGGCCTTGACGCACAGCTCTTCAACAGCCGCCTGAACGTTACGTTCGACTACTACCACCGCACAACCGACAACCTGCTCTACAACTACACCGTTCCTACTCCTCCCTACATCTTCAATACGCTGTTTACCAACGTTGGCAAGGTGACTAACCAAGGTGTGGAACTGACGATTTCGGCAATCCCCGTGAAGACCAAGGACTTCACCTGGAGCACCACATATCTGATCGCACACAACACCAACAAGCTCGACAAATTCACCAACGAGGAATTCACCAACGGTACCTATAAGGTAGGATGGTCGGCTCCCGGCAAATGCTACACCCAGCGCCTTATCGAGGGCGAATCGCTCGGCACATTCTACGGTCCGATTTTCCTCGGCACCGACACCGACGGCAAGGACGTGCTCCTTGGCCAGAACGACGACGGCACCGTGCCCGAAGAAAAATGGGAAAAACTCGGATGTGCCTATCCGAAGGTTACAATGAGCTGGAGCAACACATTCCTCTGGCGCAAATGGGACCTCAGCTTCTCGCTGCGCGCATCGCTCGGCGGCAAGGTCCTCAACGACATGGCAATGCGCTACGCCAACCTCGACCGTCTCGGCCTGAACAACATCTCCTCCGACTTCCTCGACGATCAGGGCCATACCGAGCTCGGCACGAAATACTCCTCCAAATATGTGGAGGATGGCTCCTTCCTGAAGATGGACAACCTTACACTGGGCTATACCTTCACTTTCCCCTCGAAGTTCATTCAGACTCTTCGCCTGAACTTCACGGCCCAGAACGTATTCACTATCACCAAATACAAGGGCATCGATCCCGAAGTCGGCATCACCGGCCTCGAACCCGGACTTGAGGGCCTTACATACTATCCCCGCACCACCGAGTTCACTTTCGGCGTCACCGCAAAATTCTAAAAGAGTGTAAATCTCCATAAAAGAAATCACGCAATGAAAAGCATAATCAAATACATCGCCCTGGGCATGGCCGGCCTCGCCGCAGCAAGCGCCTGCACCGACCTCGACGAAGAGGTATACAGCCAGATTCCGATGGACAACTTTTTCAAGAACGAAAAAGAGCTCGTGGCCAACGCCGGACGCGCCTACACCAAGATGCAGGGCTACAACGCCGAGCAGAGCCTCTGGACGCTGCTTCTTCAGGCTTCCGACGAGTGTGCCGTGCCGGCTACCAATACCGGCAGCTGGTATAGCGGCGGCCGCTACCAGGAAGTGCAGAACAATATCATTCCCCCGTCGAACCGCCTGCTGAAAAAAGGGTGGGACTGGATTTTCAACGGCATAGCCGCCTGCAACGAAATCATCTACGAGACTGAAATCTCTGAAGTGGATTTCGAGGGTAAGGACAAGATTCTGGCCGAAATGAAGACCCTCCGCGCTTTCTTCTATTACGAAGCCATGGCCAACTGGGGCAACATACCCTTCACCATCAACTATACCGATACGGGCTATCCCGAGCAGAAAGACCGCCGGTTTGTGTTCGATTTCCTGACCAAGGAGCTCTCGCCAGAGTTGATTTCCAAACTCGACCGCCATCCGGCATCGACCAACTACGGGCGCGCCAATCAGGCTACAGCCTACTGCATTCTCGCCAAGATGTATCTCAACGCCGAGAAGTGGTTCGGAACACCCATGTATCGCGAGGCCGAGCAGGCCGCAAAGAATGTGATGGACATCGGCGATTATCAGATTGAGGATACCTACGGCATCAACTTCGCCGTCAACAACGAGCCTTCCCGCGAAAATATCTTCGTGATAGTTTACGACCACGTGGCCATCCCCTCGGGCAGCCGTTCGTTCTACCTCTATACGCTCACGCTCGAGCCGGAATCGTGCCCCACGTTCAACATCACCGCTTCGCCCTGGTCGGGTTTCATCTGCCAGCCCGACTTCTTCCAGAGCTATGACGCCGCCGATGCGCGCCGTGACCTTACGTGGCTCTACGGCCCGCAGGTCGATGTTAAGGGAAATCCCATCATGGTCGACGGCAAGCAGATGAGCTACAATCCGGTGTTCGACGAGCGCCATTACTACAACGTGAACGGCGGTCGCCAGAAATTCGACGGCGCTCGCATCTGCAAATGGCCGTATCAGACCGACGGCATGCTCACCTCGGGCGAGACCTGCATGGACAATGATTTCGCCATTTTCCGCTATGCCGACGTAGTGCTGATGTATGTGGAGGCGCTTGTGCGCCAGGGACGTACTGCCGACGCAGTCAACCTGCCCGAGTTCCAGAAAATCCGCACCCGCGTGGGGCTGCAGCCCTACTCGGTGGGCCAGCTCACTCTCGACGAGCTTTATGCCGAGCGCGGCCGCGAGCTTGCATGGGAAGGTTGGCGCCACGAGGATATGATCCGTTTCGGCAAATACCTCAAGCAGTACTGGGCTCATCCCGCCCAGGAAGGCGACACTTTCCGCGAACTTTTCCCGATTCCTACCGAAATTCTCAACGCCAACCCCAAACTCCATCAGAATCCCGATTACAACTGATTCCCTCGCGGGTTGGATTGAAAGCAATACACGTTTCATGATGACCGCTCATTCTCCTCTTCTCTCCATTTTTTTTCAACACCTTATTCAGAAACTGACAGCAAACAAACCCTCTCCCCCCAATTAATTCCATGAAAACCATAATCAATTGTCTGGTAGCTGCCTCGCTGGCCGTAGGCTGTAGCGCAGACGCAGTGGGCGCCGAAAAAATAAAGGCCGACGTGCTCCGCGACAAAATCGCCGGAGCCTGGATCGGTCAGATGGTAGGCAATATCTACGGCCTTCCGTTTGAAAACAAATTCGTCGACGAGCCGGCGGCCGAGTCGCGTTTCCCTTTCGGGTACACCAAGAATATTGACAAACTCGAGAAATACGACGGAGCTTTTTCCGACGACGATACCGACGTGGAGTACATCTACCTGACGTTGATGGAGAAATACGGCATCGAACCTACCTACGCTCAGATGCGCGAGGGGTGGATGTATCATATCCGCGACCGTGTGTGGCTTGCCAACCGCGCCGCCCTGGGGCTTATGCACCTGGGCTATACGCCTCCCTTCACCGGCTCGGAAGAGTTGAACCCCCATTGGTATCAGATTGATCCCCAGCTTATCAACGAAATCTGGGCCTATACTGCCCCGGGAATGCCTGCCTACGCCGTAGGCAAAAGCGACTGGGCGGCCCGTATCACAAGCGATTCCTGGGCCGTGGCTCCCACGGCACTCTACGGCGCCATGTATGCCGAGGCATTTTTCGAGAACAATCTGACCAAACTGATCGAGAAAGGGCTGAAATATCTTCCCGCCGACGACCGCTACGCCATGGGCGTGCGCAAATGTCTCGAACTTCACAAGCAGTATCCCGACGACTGGGTGAAGGCGCGCCAGATTATCGCCGACGAATTCTATGTGAACGAAGACCCGATGACCAAGACCATCTGGAACGCCGATCTTAATGGCCTGATGGGTATTCTGGCAATGCTCTACGGCAACGGCGACTTTCAGCGTACGCTCGACCTCAGCTGCGCCATGGGCTTCGATTGTGACAACCAGGCCGCTACCATCTCCGGTCTGATGGGTATAATTCTCGGCGCATCGAAACTTCCGGCCGACCTGACGATGCCAGTGAAGGGGTGGACAAAACCCTTCAACGACCGATATATCAACATCACGCGCTACGACATGCCCGACGCCTCGATTCAGGACATCATCGACCGGACATACCGTCAGGCCATCGACGTGATTACCGCCAACGGCGGAAAGGTGAAAGGCAACGAGGTGTATATCAATCCGAAGGCCACGTTCAATCCGCCGCTGGAATTCTGCATCGGTCCGATGCCCGACCTCACGGTTGGCATGCCTGCCGACTACGATTTCGCCTGCACGGCCAACCGTGGCTACAAATGGACCATGACCGGAGGCGCACTTCCCGCCGGACTGACCTTCAACAACGGTCGTCTGGAAGGTACTCCTCAGACTGCCGGCAAATACGACATCACTCTGGCGCTTACGGGCAACGGCAAGGAGCTGACGAAGGATTTCCAGATTCTCGTGAAACCCGAGAACCTGGCCATGCAGGCCGATACCATCTATGCCAACGTCCGCACGCTCAACGAGGCTGTTCTCGACTCCTGCTGGATTACCTTCGGCAAGCCGATGTATGCCAAGAGCGTCGACGTGATTCGCGACGGCGTGAAGAAAGGGGCCGGCTCGGTATTCTATACTCTGGCCGAGAAGTCCAATCGCCCGAAAATCGACTACTTCGGCTACGGATGGGCCGAGCCACGCACCGTCGACATGATTGAACTGAATACAGGCTGCCTCGAAGAGTTCGGCGGATGGTTCACCGACCTCAGCATTCAGTATCTCGACGAAAAAGGGCGCTGGCGCGACGTGGGTCTATATACTTCGAATCCCGCTCTTCCGGAAACCGACATCGTGTTCTTCCAGCCTCATTTCGCCCAGTTCATTCTTGAGTTCGCTCCGGTTGCTACCCGAGGCATCCGTGTGCTGGTCGACACCAAGAACCAGGCTCATTGGCATAAGTATACCAAAAACGTTTCCAATTTCACCTCAATAACCGAACTCGGAGTCTATAACCTTTCTAAAGACGGCAAATAAATGAAGCGTATCGCAATAATTTTCTCTATGGTACTTGCGGCATTCGCGGCGTGGGCCGCGCAGCCCCGCAGTGTAGAGATGTCGAAGGCCGAACTGCTCGACAAGATAAAGGGCGGATGGGCCGCACAGACCATAGGCGTGGTGTTCGGCGCTCCGGTGGAATTCAAGTTCACCGGCTCATACACCCAGGACTATCAGCCTATCCCCTGGTCGGAGCACTATGTGAAATACTGGTGGGAAAAGAAGCCCGGCCTCTTCGACGACATCTACAACGACTGCACTTTCGTGGAGACCTTCGAGCGTCTCGGACTCGATTGCTCGCAGCAGGAGCTTGCCAAGGCCTTCGCCTTTGCCGATTACCATCTGGCCCACGCCAACCAGGCCGGCCGCTACAACATCCGCAACGGCATCATGCCCCCCGAGTCGGGCAACTGGCTCAATAACCCCCATGCCGACGACCTTGATTTTCAGATTGAGGCCGACTTCATCGGCCTGATGGCCCCCGCAATGGTGCCCGAGGCTCTGCGCATCGCCGACAAGGTGGGCCACATCATGAACTCGGGCGACGGATTCTACGGCGGTGCCTTCGTGGCAGGCCTTTACAGCAGCGCCTTCTATCTCGACAATCCGCGCGATATAGTTGAGACCGCTCTCGCTCCGATTCCACAGGAGAGCACCTTCTACCGCTGCATCCGCGACGTGCTCGACTTCCATCGCCTCAATCCCGACGACTGGAAATCCTGCTGGGAATACCTGCAGCGCCACTGGAATGTGGACGTAGGTTGCCCGAAGGGCGTTTTCCTCAGCTTCAATATCGACGCCAAACTCAATTCGGCGTTCGTTGCCCTCGCAATGCTCTACGGCAACGGCGACTTCACCGACACGCTCGATATAGCCGCCCGCTGCGGCCAGGACGCCGACTGCAACCCCGCCACCGCCGGAGGTGTGCTCGGTGTGATGAAAGGATATAGCGGAATACCCGCCTTCTGGCTTGATCCGCTCAAGGAGGTGGAGAACCTCAACTTCGAGGGCACCGACATATCGCTTGCAAGCTCATATCAGATGAGCTACAATCAGGCCCTTAAGCTTATCGAGAAAAACGGAGGCCGCGTGGAGGCCGACAAGGTGGTGATTCCAATCGAGAAAGCTTCCGTACTGCCGCTGGAACAGAACTTCACCAACACCTACCCGCTGTTTCGCGAGCGCAAGGACTGCTTCCTCGACAAGGAGTATGAATTCTCGTTCGACGGCAACGGCTTCGTAATCTGGGGCAACATCTGCTCTCTGCGCCACATCAACAAGGATTATATAAACCGCGTCTCCATCCGCCATATCGGTTCGGAGGTGTTCGGTCTCGCCGAGCCCGACGACCCCTATGTGGCCGATGTGCAGGTGTGGATCGACGGCAAGCTTGACCAGACGGTGAAGATGCCGATGCGCAACACCGACCGCCGCGTGGAGCCGGCCTGGAAGTATCTCCTTCCCGAGGGACCGCACACCGTGCGCCTCGTATGGACCAATCCGAACAAAAACTACACGATTCGCATCAACGACATCATGTATTACTCGGAGAAACCTAACAACAACCGCTTTTATTCCAATCTGAAATGAACAGTATACTGAAATACACGGCTATGGCGCTCATGGGAGCCGCCGCTCTCGCCGGATGCAAGGATGCTGACAAAGGGTCGGCCTCCATCCCCTACGGCACGACGGTAACCATCGATAAGGCCACACTCCTCGACAAGATAAAGGGCGGCTGGGCCGCGCAGACCATCGGATGTACCTACGGCGGTCCGACCGAGTTCAAATACAAGGGCGGCATGATCAACGACAGCATCCCCATCATATGGTATGACGACTACTGCAAGGACATCTTCGCCGAGGACCCGGGTCTGTACGACGACGTCTATATGGATCTTACCTTTATGGAGGTTATGGCGCGCGAGGGGATTGACGCTCCCGCCGCAAGTTTCGCTGATGCTTTCGCCAATGCCGACTACAAGCTCTGGCACGCCAATCAGGCCGCCCGCTACAATATTCTCAACGGCGTGATGCCGCCCGCTTCGGGCCACTGGAAGAATAATCCCCACGCCGACGATATCGATTTCCAGATTGAGGCTGATTTCATCGGCATGATATGTCCTGGCATGCCCAACGTGTCGAGTGCTTTCGCCGACCGCATCGGCCATATCATGAATTATGGCGACGGCTTCTACGGCGGTGTCTACGTGGCAGCACTCTATACGCTCGCATATGTGTGCGACGATATTCCCACTGTTGTGGAGCAGGCGTTGCAGACTATCCCTGCCGAGGCAAATTTCCGCCGCTGCATCGAGGATGTAATCTCCTTCTGGCGCAGGAACCCCTCCGACTGGAAACAGTGCTGGCTGGCCATCGACCAGAAATATACCGCTGAGAAGGGTTGTCCCGAAGGTGTCTGGAACGGATTCGACATCGACGCCACAATCAACGCCGCCTATTGCGTGATCGGGCTGCTCTATGGCGAGGGCGATTTCTTCCGCACCCTCGACATTTCCACCCGTTGCGGCCAGGACAGCGACTGCAACCCGGCTACCGCAGGAGGTATTCTCGGCGTGATGATGGGATATGAGGCCCTCCCCGCCAAATGGAAACCCGCTGTGGAGCGTTGTGAGAATATCGATTTCCCGTATACCTCAATCTCGCTTGCCACAAGCTATGGCATTACTCTCGACCTTCTTGAAAAGGTCGTGGTGGCCAATGGCGGTAACGTTACCGACGATGCCGTATCCTTCAGTATCGAGCGCCCGGTGGCTGTGGCTCTGGAGCAGTCGTTCGAGGGAATCAAGCCGGTGGAGCGCCGTGTGGTAAAACTGGACCTCGACCCGGAATATACCTGGGATTTCAACGGCTCGGGCATCGTGCTCCAGGGGCTTGTGCGCCGCGACGACAAATCCGCTCCCGACGACTATGTGGCCCGGATCGAGGCTTCGGTCGACGGCAAGGTGGTCGACACGTTCGCAATGCCTCTCGACTATATAACCCGCAAATACGACATTTTCCACACCTATGATCTGACCGACGGGCCCCATAAGTTGACCGTACGCTGGCTCAACCCCACACGCGGCTATGCCGTGCAGTGCAAGGATATTGTGGTCTATGGAACCGAATGAAGACCTATCGGAGGCCGCCCGTCGGCGTTGAGAAGTTATTTTGCTCTGTTGTTGACTCCAAGCGCATGCAGGGCGGCCTCTTTCAGATTATCAATTACCAATATACTGAAACAAATTCATACCGGTCATCAAAATGAAACGTCTGAAAATTCTTTTCATCTGCTCTTTTCTGGCTTTGGGTGCCGCTCTGACTTCCTGTGGGGGCGACGACGACCCGACACCTGCCCCGACGCCCACCCCCACACCCTCGCCGGGTGGTCGCGTAATTTATACCACACGCTGGAATCCAGGGCAGACCATGCAGAGCGCCAAGCTCGGCCGCCAGGTGAGCTACAGCGTGCTTGTGCCGCAGGAATATCTTAGCGGCAGCGGCGCTACATTTCCCGTTGTCTATCTGCTGCATGGCTATGGCGATACTCCCGAGGCATGGGGTCCCGGTCATTTCGACATACAGAATGTCGACGCCCAGGCCCGCACGGCCGGGCAGACCGGTCCGGTTATCTACGTGATTCCACAGGGCTGGAACTCCTACTATGTAAACCGCTACGACGGCGGATTCAATTATATGGACATGCTGGTGGATGAGCTCGTTCCGATGATCGACCGGATGCTCCCCACTCGTCCTTCGGCACGCTACCGCGCGGTTGCAGGCTATTCGATGGGCGGTTTCGGGGCGCTGGCCATGGCCGGTAAGAACGCCTCGGTGTTCGGCACCTGCATTTCGCTTTCCCCCTCGATGAATACCGACGCGCAATACCGCACGCTCGGCGGCTGGGACAGCCAGTGGGGCGACATTTTCGGCGGCCGTGGCACCACCGGAGACGCACGCCTTACGCCTCACTATCTCAGTCTCTGCCCGTTGCATTTCTTCGCCGACAATCAGCCTTCGGCTTTCGCATCGCAAAAGTGGTATGTAGACTGCGGCGACGACGAGGAGCGCCTCTATGCGGGCAGCGGCGAACTCCACTGCCTGCTGCGCGACAAGGGAATCGACCACGAATTCCGCGTGCGCAACGGTGCACACACCACCTCCTACTGGCGCGAAGGTCTGCGCGAAGGCCTTGCGGTTTTCAAGGCGGCATGCGACGGCGCGTCTTATCCCGCCATAACCCCGGTTAATCCTGCTGGGGGCGCAACTCCGGAATTTATTAATGTGTCCGACGCACCCTGCCAGATTAGTCTTTTCAAGGGCAACGGCCTGAAATCAAACTCGAATACACATATTGTATATGTTGAGATCGGCGAAGGTGTGCCGGCTCCCGATGCTGCCGGGGTAGCGTCGCTGCTGGCTCAGTCGCTTCAGGTAAAAAATGCTGCCGTTGCGGTAGTAAATTCGGCAGATGTTGCCGCGGTCGGCGCCGATGCTGTTTTCGCCGCCGTGGAGGGAACGCTCGGAGTCTCTGTTGCCGACGCAAACCGCCATCTGATGGGTTTGGGCGACAATCTTCGGGTAGTCGGTCCGCTTGCCGTCTCCGGGCGTCCGTTTGCAGGGGTATATCTGTATGACTCAAATCTCGCAGCCGGTTCCGGCGCCACATTCGGGGCTGCGCAGTATGTTCTTGATATATCGGATATGGGAGCCAACCATCGGGCTATGTTCAATCTCTTCTGCGCGCTTCGCGATGCGGAAGCAAAGGTTGAATATCGCGTTCGCAACGGTGTTGTCTCCTCCGATTGTACATCCCACGGCATTTCGGCTCTCGGTCAGTTCATCTTCAATACATTGCCAATAAGATAAGATATGAAGATATTACGCCACATAGCACTTCTTCTGCTTGCTCTGGCTTCTGCTCTCGCGGCCATGGCCGCTGTGCCACGACCTGCAGAGACCGAGGGGCTGACGCTGCGCAGCGACCTTCTGGGGCGCGACGTGCGCTACTCGGTCATTGTGCCGCAGGGCGCGGAGGGCGAGCGCTTTCCGGTGCTTTACCTGCTGCATGGAATCGGAGGCGACTGCAGTTCGTGGCTCGAATATACCGACGTGGCCTCGATGATACAGCGCGGCGAGGTCGGCCCGATGGTGGTCGTGATGCCCGACGGGTATCTCAGTTACTATTCCGACGCCGCCGACGGCTCGATGCCCTACGAGCGGATGTTTCTCGAGGAGCTGATGCCTGAAATTGAGCGGAAATATCCCGTGAGCATCGATCCCAAGGATCGCCTGATCGGAGGCTTCTCGATGGGTGGCTTCGGGGCGCTTACGCTCGGCCTGCGCAACCGCGACTGCTTCGGCTCGATAATCGCCCTCTCTCCTTCGATGCGCACCGACAGCGTCTATGCTTCCGAAGGCCCTCAGGAAGAGTGGGAGAAGCAGTGGGGACGCACCTTCGACGGCATCGGCCGCAAGGGCACCGACCGAATTACTCCCTATTACCGTGCGCGTTCCCCATATCATATCATCGATACGATAGCTCCTTCCGAACTCGCCGGCAAGAACCTCATTATTGATATCGGCGACCGCGAGAATTCGCTCGCCGAATCGGCCGAGCAGATTCACCGCCGCATGGCGGAGCGGGGCATCGCCCACACATACCGTGTGCGCGGAGGCGGCCACGACTTCGATTGCTGGAATCCGGCGTTGCTTCAGGCTCTCAGGGAGTTGTATCCGGGCATGGGGCTTTCCGAAGTGAAGCCCGAAATGACTTCTCCAATCCATATGCAGAACTCGGCGCTATATCTGCCGAAGGCGGCAGCCGGGTCCGACCGTCGTTATCCGGTTGTCTACGTGCGCGGTGCGCTCAAAGATTCCGAGCGGGAGACTCTGGCTCGCCGTGCGGCTGTTCTTACCGCTGAAGGTGCCATACGCCCCATGGCGATATGCTTTCTTGGAGAAAACGACTCCATCGGCATGATAGAGAAGGCCTCTCCGGTGCTCCGCGCCTCGCGCCGCATGCGTGCGCTCGTAGAGGCCGGTACCGACTGCTCCCGGGCAGCGTCAGATATAGCTACTGAACCTACCTATACGGCAATCGTATTGAGTGAGCCTCAAGCCGGAGCCGTGGATGCCGGTGAGTTCGCCCGGCGGCTCAAACAGCATGGCCGCTATCCGCGCCTATGGCTTTCGCAGACGCCCGCGAATCCCGGCTACGCCTTCGCCTCCGACCTCCATGTGCTTCTGCGCGAGATGGATCTTTCCCACCGTTACCGTGTAGCCGACACGACTCCCGGCGCTTTGCTTCCGCAATGGGAGGAGTGGCTGAAATATATCGACTCGCGGTTCCATATCTGAAAAATGAATTATCAAATCTTAAATCTTTAATACTTCTATGTTTACAGTAACCAATTATGCTCTGGCCGTGGTGTTCTGCATCGTCACCATGATCTGCTGGGGTTCATGGGGCAACACCCAGAAGCTGGTATCGAAAAACTGGCGCTACGAACTCTTCTACTGGGATTATGTGATAGGCATGGTGCTCTTCACCGTGCTTCTCGGCCTGACCATGGGAAGCCATGGCGCCGAGGGACGCCCCTTCTGCGAGGATCTCGCCCAGGCATCCGGCTCGGCCATCGGCTGGGTGATTCTCGGTGGTGTGATTTTCAATGCATCCAACATCCTGCTTTCTGCTTCCATCTCGCTGGCCGGCATGGCGGTGGCCTTCCCGCTCGGTGTGGGTCTGGCCCTTGTGCTCGGCGTGATAGTGAACTATATCGGAGTGCCCGCAGGCAATCCCTATCTGCTGTTCGGCGGAGTGGCATTGGTGGTTGTCGCCATAATCTGCAACGGCGTGGCTTCAGGCAAGATGCCGCGTTCGGGCGAGGGCGACTCGCAGAGCGTTCGCCGCAAAGGCATCATCATTGCCCTCATCGCCGGTGTGCTCATGTCGCTCTTCTACCGCTTTGTGGTGATGGGTATGGACGTGACTGATTTCGCTAATCCTCAGCCCGGTATGCTTACCCCCTACGGCGCCATCTTCATTTTCTCCATCGGTGTGCTGCTTAGCAACTTCGTGTTCAATACGCTTGCCATGCGTTTCCCCTTCACGGGGCAGCCCGTGGGCTACGGAGCATATTTCAAGGGTTCGGTTTCCACCCACCTCTGCGGCATGCTCGGGGGCGCCATCTGGGGGCTGGGAACAGCCTTCAGCTACATCGCCTCCGGCGAAGCCGGTCCGGCCGTAAGCTATGCCCTCGGTCAGGGAGCACCGATGATCGCCGCTATCTGGGGCGTGTTCATCTGGAAAGAATTCAAAGGAGCACCAGCGGTAGTCAGCAAACTGCTCGCTGCCATGTTCGTACTCTTCCTCGCCGGTCTGGCAATGATAGTATGGGCCGGTAACTGAATAATTGCAAATAATCAACTTACTTTAATCTTATAACCTGAATAACATTATGAAAAAATCTGCTCTCTGGCTGGCCATGGCCGCCGCAGTGGCTTTTGGTTTTACGGCCACATCTTGCAGCGACGATCCCGACCATCCCGACAAAAACGTGCTTGAGACCCCGATGATGCAGGCTCCGCAGCTCACTTCGAACTCGGCGACGCTCTCCTGGAAGAAATGCGCCAACGCCAACATGTATGTATACACTGTGAACAACGGTCCTGAAATGATGACCTATGAGCCGACCGTCACTCTCGAAGGGCTCACTCCCGAGACCACCTATACATTCAAGGTGAAGGCTCGTCGCGATTATTCAGAGTATTTCGAGGATTCGGAGTATACGACCATAAAGTTCACCACCCTCGAAAAGGTGCAGGCGCGTGCCGTCTACCATGTTGCTACGTTCGCCGACGACTGGGACCGCTGGTTCTACGAGTATAATCCCGACTGGACCGTGAAACGCATATACCGCACTGTCGACGGTACAGCCGAAGGCGCCCTCGACCGCGAATGGAATTTTGCCTATAGCGGAACCAACCTCCAGGTAACCGGCAAGAACGAGTATACCATAACCCTCAACGACAAGGGTTACGTCGCAACGCTCGTCGACGGCTCCAAGACCTACGACTACATCTACGATGCCGACGGATACCTGATTCAGGTCTACAAGGATGGTAATGTGGTCTGCAACGTTCAGATTGAGAACGGGAATATAATGCAGTGGAGCAAATTCCAGGACGGCAACGAAGTCTGGAAAATCCATACCTACGACAGCAACCTCAACGTTGGCGGCGTGCATGCAATCGCCGCCGAGGGAATCGGAGCCAGCCGCTGGCTGGTGGAGACCGGACTTTTCGGCAAGGCATGCACCAATCTCCATACTTCCAACCAGTGGGATTATTCGTCGACCGGATCGTCGTTTACCTTCGAGTTCGATTCCAACGGTTGCGTAGGCGTGGAGCATAAACTTTACGGATCCGACGAGGAAAAATACTTCTATACATATATAGCCGAATGATTCCAGACCGCTTGCGCCGGAGGCTATAGCCTGCCGGCGCGGGCGCCCACACTACTGAGTGTAATTTGTTTTAGGTACGATGGAAGCGGCCGGGGCGAGGCGCCTCGGCCGCTTTTGCCGTATCCCGGTGGTAGACCAACTGCGTGACGACTGGAAACCGAAACTACCTAAAACGCACCCTCCCGAGGGGTGCGACCCCCTGAGCCATTGCTCACAAGCGTCAAGACCCCGTATCTTTTATTTGAAAATACAGAGAAAGCCCTCTTATTTCAGCTCCAATTCAATGTCCTCTATTGACGGCAGAGAACTTTTGAATTCGTCGGGAATGAATTTGGTGAGCTGGAATTCCGCCACACCAATTGGTTGTGACGACGATTCGAGGGCATATTGGGCAAGCACGTTATCCTTATCCTTACATATCAACAAGCCGATAGTAGGGTTGTCCTGCTCGGTTTTCAGTATATGATTTACTGCCGTCATGTATGTCCCGAGTTGTCCTATATCTCCGGCTCCGAATGTGCCGGTCTTCACCTCAATAACACAATAGGCATGCAATTTTATGTTATAGAACAACAAATCAATGAATTGCTCCGTGTGTCCTACCTTAAGGCGGTATTCTTCACCGACGTAAGCAAATCCGGAACCGAGTTCAAGAAGGAAGCGAGAGATATTCGCCATCAAAGCATGCTTTAGTTCTCGCTCTTTGTATGGCTCGGTCATTTCGGTGAAGTCGAAGATATACGGGTCTTTTGTCAGTTCCTGGGCGAGGTCGCTGTCCGGAGCGGGCAATAAACGAGAGAAACTTGTCAGTGCTTTGCCTTGACGCAGATGTAGGTTGGAGTCAATAAATGATTTCAGAACATTTCTTGACCACCCTTCTTCGACAACTTTGTGAGCATAAAAGAGAGCGGTTTCTCTTTCTCCAGCTTCGAAATATTTATCTATCAGAGTACAGTGATGACCCCACGGCACAGAAAAGATAATATCATCATCGATACCCTGAGAAGTGCCAACAGCTTGTTGGCATTTCTCAATTTCAGAATTGCCAACAACTTGTGGGCGATTTGCAGAGGCTTCATTATAAAGAAGATACATCTTCTTCATGTATTGCAGGCTCTGCCGGGAAAAGCCCTCGGCTTCCGGTATGGCCACCTTCAAATCCTGACTGAGATTCCGATAAAATCCACTTCCATATACATTCTCGGCATCACGGGCCACGATGTCTCGACCGAGAGACCAGTAGAAGCGTAGCATCTCACGGTTTACTTGCGTCGCAGCCTTAATCTGGCTGTGGCGGTATCGCTCTTTTAACTCCTGTATCCAGCGGGAGTATTCGGCATCGGTCTTAATCAGTTTGCTCATATTGGAAATGGTGAATGACGTTTGTTAGCCTGCTATAGTTGTTATCGGGATGTTTTCTTCAGCTCGGAGGGGGCGACGCCGTATTCGCTCTTGAAGCATGTGCGGAAATAGCCGGGGTCGCTGAAGCCGCACGCGTAGGCCGTCTCAGAGACGCTGAAACCCTGGCAAAGCATTTCGTGGCCTTTTCGGAGGCGACATTTCCTGATAAATTCGTTGCCCGACATACCGGTGAGGGCTTTCAGACGGCGGTAGAGTGTGGAATGGCTCATGCCGAGCTCGGCCTGCAGGAATTCCATATCGAGATCCGCGCGCCCCATGTTCTGCTCTACAAGCGAGGTGAAATGGTCGAGAAATTCCCGGTCGACCTGGCTCAAGTCGGGTGCCGTGGCTGTCGTATCATTTCCGGCAGTAACGGTTTCTGCCGGAGTCCCGGTGGACGGGGCCTCTTTTCGTCTGTTGCGGCCATAACGAAGAACCAGACACACAATGGCGCCACCGAGCAGAATATAGACTGCTATGGCCCACCACATGAGCCACCATGGCCGTTTCACCGAAATCTCAAGTTTTAGCTCGCCTGACAGGTCGCCCGATATGCTGTCCGGGAGTCCCGGGCGCACTCGCACTGCGAGCATATGGGTGCCGGGGGAAAGGTTGGCAAGCATGAGTTCGTGCGACTCCGGCAGCGGCATCCAGCGGTCGGACTCTCCATCAAGGCGGTAGTAATAGGTGGTTTTGCCACGCATGGAAAAGTCGGGAACGGCGAAGAGGATTTTAACCATGCGGCATCCGTAGGGGATATCAATGGTGGCCCCTGGATTGTAGCGTGTTATTTCGGAGTTTTCTTCACCTTTCCCGCTTCCGGGAATCACGTATCCCACAATCCTCAGCTCAGGGTGTTTCTTCCGTCGGTCGATGTTCCCTGGATGGAATGCGTATATGCCGTCCAGAGTACCTAAATAGATGGTGCCGTCGTCGCTTCGGGCGGCCTGGCGGTCAAGGAAGGAGCTTTCGGTAAGTTTGAGCCGGCCGCCGAACGATTCAATGCTGTCGCCTGAAGCATTGTAGCGGCAGAGAAGGTTGTTGCTTGCCAGCCAGATATTTCCCTCGGCGTCTTCCACGAGAGAACGGATGGAGATGTCGGGTAGGCCGTTGTCGTAATTGAAATTCCTGATGCCGCCGTGACGCCTGAAGTCGCTGATTACGGAAAGACCATCCTGGGCGGCCACCCACACCCGGTTGTGAGAATCCAGCAGCAGCTGCTTCACGGCATTTGAGGCCAGACCTGTGTCGGTGGTGAGATGTGCGAGCTGTCGGTCGTTTTTGTCGAAAATGAATATGCCGTTGCCGTACGTGCCGACCCAAAGGTGGCCGTCAGGGGCGGTCAGTATTCCGTTGGGCACGAGATACCCCGTTGCCGCCGAGATTTTTTCGTTGCGGTGCAACATGCTGTTGCGGTATTCGTAGAGCCCGCGCTGGGTGCCAAGCAGGGCGACGGTGTCGCCTGAGGTGATGATGGTGTTGGCAAAATCCTTTTCATAAGGGGTGGGAATCCTTGACGCCGTACCGGTCTTTTCGTCGATGGAAAATATCCCGTCGTCCGCCACGCTTACAAGTAATTCGCTTCCTATCCTCGCCATGGAGGCAATACGCGCCGTCTTGTTGCGGACCATTGGGAGGATTGCGGCGGGGATACCGGTCTTATCCACAAAGCCGGATCCGACATATCCCGGGCTCGTGCTTGTTTTTTCAAGCAGGGGAGGAGTGGAGGGTATGAATTCCAGTCCTTTACCGTCGGTTCCGATCCATATGTTGCCGAAAGAATCCTGAAACACCACCTCGCTGGTAGAGGCGAGTATCGTTCCGTCGGCGAGTTCTGTCAGCGAAGTGATGTTGCCGTTGCCGGTGCTCCGGCCCCGGACGTCGCTTAGTTCCACAGGTGCAAACGTGCGGCTGGTGCTGTCGAAGCGGGCAGCCCCATGCTCCGTGCCTACATATAGATTTCCGTCGCGGCTTACGAGCAGGCTCCTGACGTTGTTGCCGGGGAGTGAGCCGGTTTGCCCGGGGTTGTGCATATGATTTTCGAACGTCTGCTTTTTAATGTCGATGAGGCTCAGCCCATAGTTTTCCTGGCCTGCGGCCAGCAGGCCGTCGGGGGTTGTGGCGGCGCTGAACATCGACATGACCAGTCCCTTGAAGTCAGCCTCACGGAATATGTGCCAGCACGCCTGTTTGCGGTCGAAGTGAGCTATGAATCCGTATTTGCCAAGGAGATAAATTCCCCCCTCGCCGTCAGGGGTGAAGTCTGCCACACCATAGCCGGCTATCTCCGCCGGTATCTGGAGGTCTACGTTGCGAAGCGTGCGGCAGTCGATTATGTTAACACCTTTTTTCGTGCCGACCCAGATGTATCCGGCCACATCATCGTAATAGATTGCATCGATGGAGTTACCCTTGAGGGATTTGTCTTTCTCGTCGAAGACTATAAAACGCTCGCCGTCGAAGCGGTTCAGTCCATTGTCGGTTGCAATCCAGAGAAAGCCGTAGCCATCCTGGGCTATGTCCGTCACGAAGTTGTTCGAAAGTCCGTCGCGAATACCCAGCCGGTCGGTGACGCGGCTCTCCGCCATGCCACAGACCGCAACCGTAAACAGAAATATGAGCAAAAATACAGACCTCATGAGCGACGACAGGATTGTGTTCGTACAAAGATACGAATAACCGTCAAATCAATCCAACAACCATTAAAAATAGTTCATTCTTCGTGAATATCCTTGCGATGAACAATTTTTCACCCATTCAGACCATTATTTTACCGCCTGAGTGTCAATCCTGCAGATAAATTTGCGATGAAAATTTATTAAACCATGAAAATATCGAAGTTATTTCTGATTCTTGTTCTTGCCCTGATGGCTCTTCCGGCTAAAGGGGAGACATCGAAACCGCTCTTCAGCAGCGACAGCGAGGAGCATTGGTATTATATCTATTACGAAAATGTGTCGCGCGTTTTCACTGAAAACGGCGAAGGGAATGCTCTTACCCACACTTCCATCGCCTACGGCAGCAACAACCAGAAGTGGAAGCTTGTGGGCGACTCGAACAGCTTTAAGCTTGTGAGCGCCAACGGCCGTGCAGTATATAAAGATGGTCCGTTCCGCGCTTCGTCAGACCTCTCGAAGGCTCATAATCTTCAGCTCCTGGAGTCGCCGAACCCCGATTTCGCGGGATGCTGGGTAATCAACGATCCGAGCGACGGATGGGGGTGCATGAACCCTTACGGCAACGGCCAGATCGACGGCTATTGGAACGATCCGACCGACTCCAACAACAATGTGTCATTCATCCCTTCCGACCAGGTGTCGGAACCTCTCGACATGAGCGGTATCAAGGAATTCAGCGTTGAGGGCGTCACCGCCTTCACGCCTCCTACGCGTCAGACGCTCTGGTATACGGCTCCCGTCACTGCGGCGAAGGTGGCCAATCCCTGGATGGAGTACGCGCTGCCTATCGGCAACGGCGAATTCGGTGCCATGGTCTACGGCGGCATTCACTGCGATCAGCTGCAGTTCAACGACAAATCTGTCTGGACAGGTACCTCCAACCGACGCGGCTCGTATCAGAATTTCGGCGATCTCTTCATCGAGGATATTTCGGGCGCTTTCGATTCGGCTCCCGTTAAGGATTATGTGCGCTGGCTCGATATGCGCAATGCAGTGGCGGGCGTCAGCTACTCCGACGGCGAGACCAGCTACACCCGCGAATACATCAGCAGTTTCCCAGCCAAGGTGGTAGCCGTGCGCCTTGCCGCCGACAAGGGAGGTAAGATAAGCGTGCGCCTGCGTCTGCGCAACAATGTGCGCTCGGGCTTCGTGACGCCCGTTTACGCCGATGGAGGTGCTTCCTTCGAGGGAAAGCTCGACCTCGTTGACTTCAAGGCTGCATTCAAGGCCGTGCCCACCGGCGGCACGATGACCACCGACGGCAACTGCGTTGAGATCAAGGGTGCCGACGAGGTGCTCATCATTCTTGCCGGCGCAACCAATTTCAATCAGCACAGCGCAACCTATACTTCTGACGCCGCCGCCATGCGCACGATGGTAGACTCACGTCTCGACCAGGCCTGCGCGCAGTCGTGGGACGCCCTCGTGGCTGCACATACTCAGGACTTCCGTTCGTTCTTCGACCGCGTGGACCTCTCGCTCGGCAACGGCACCAACAACCTGACCACCGAGAAACTTGTCGACAGCTACGCCGCTGGCAACGCCCCCGAAATGGAGCGCCTCCTTGAGGAACTCTACTTCAACTATGGCCGCTACCTGCTCATCAGCTCCTCGCGCGGTATGGACACACCCGCCAACCTTCAGGGCATCTGGAACAACAGCGACAACCCCGCCTGGCAGAGCGACATCCACTCAAATATCAACGTGCAGATGAACTACTGGCTCGCCGAGAACACCAACCTCTCCGAGCTCCACATGCCTTACCTGAACTATATCCACAGCATGGCCCTGGAGCATGAGCAGTGGCCCTCCTACGCCCGTCGCGGCGGTCAGACTGAAGGCTGGACCTGCTTCACGCAGAACAATATCTTCGGCCACTCCGACTATGCCGAGAACTACGTGATAGCCAACGCCTGGTACACCTCCCATCTCTGGCAGCACTATCTCTACACTCTCGACGAGGATTTCCTGCGCGAGAAGGCGCTCCCCGTGATGGTGAGCTGCTGCAAATTCTGGATGCAGCGCCTCAAAGAGGCTTCCGACGGCTCGCTGGTGGCCCCCGACGAGTGGTCGCCCGAGCACGGCCCCTCCAAGGAAGACGGCACCGCCCACGCCCAGCAGCTTGTGGCCGAACTCTTTGAGTCGACCCTCGCCGCCCTCGACATCGCCGGCGAGGCCTATCCCGCCGATTTCCGCTCCTCGCTGGCTGCAAAATATGAGAAGCTCGATAAGGGTCTTGCTGTCGAGCAGTATACCGGCGCCTGGGGCGGTAGCCTCAACGGTATCGCCTCCGGCACGGTAATTCTGCGCGAGTGGAAATACAGCGACTACTCCAAAGGCCAGAACGGCCACCGTCACCAGTCGCACCTGATGGCGATGTATCCTTTCGGCAAGATTACGCCCGAAAGCCCCTATTTCCGTCCGGCAATCAATTCGCTGACACTGCGCGGCGACAAATCCACCGGATGGTCGCTCGCGTGGCGCATAAACCTCTGGGCGCGTGCCTTCGACGGCAACCACGCCCTGCGCATTATGCGCAACGCCCTCAAGCATTCCACAAGCTACGACATCAAGGAGGATAAGGGTGGCGTCTACTACAATCTGCTCGACTCCCACGCCCCCTTCCAGATCGACGGCAACTTCGGCTTCTCCGCCGGCGTGGCTGAAATGCTCCTCCAGGGATACGACGGCACGCTCCGCCTGCTCCCCGCTCTCCCCGACGCATGGCAGGAAGGCCATGCCAACGGCCTCCGCGCCGTGGGCAACTTCGAGGTCGACCAGCGCTGGACCGCCGGGCGCCTCACCGAGGCCGTCGTGAAATCCGGTTCGGGCCGCGACGCTTCCGTAAGCTATAAAGGCATAGTGAAGGCTAAGGTGACCGACGCCTCCGGCAACGCCGTGACCGTCACCGCCGACGGCGAGGACCGAATCTCGTTCCCCACCACTGCAGGTGGCCGCTACACCATCGACCTCTCCGCCAACAGCGGCATCAGCGCCGTAGCATCCGACGCCACCGCCGCCCCCGAGGAATACTTCGACCTCCAGGGGCGCCGCGTGGCCGCCGACACACTCTCTGCCGGCATCTACATCCGCCGCGCCGGTTCCGTCGCCGAAAAAGTAGCCCTCCGCTAATATATTTGCCTATCTTACTTCGGAGGCCGGGAGTCCAGTTCGATTCCCGGCCTCCTTGCGTCATAAAAGCCGCCGTTTCCGAAAAAATGCGTACCTTTGCGGTGCATCACACTACAGCCGTACGAACCGCAATGAAGATTTCTGTTATCACCGCCACCTTCAACTCAGCTGCCACGCTGGCCGATACGCTCGCCTCTGTGGTGGCGCAGACCTATCCCGACGTTGAGCACATCATAGTCGACGGCGCGTCCACCGACTCGACGCTTACCATCGTCGAGCACTACCGCAGTGCCTACGAGCGCGCCGGCAAGACCCTTCGCGTGGTCTCGGAGCGCGATCGTGGAATCTACGACGCCATGAACAAAGGAATTTCCATGGCAACCGGCACTCTGGTGGGACTCCTTAATTCCGATGATTACTTTACGTCGCCCGACGTGCTCGCCCGGGTGGCTGATGCCTTCAGCACCGACGCCACGCCCGATGCCGGTCTCGATGCCGTCTATGGCGACGTTCACTACGTCGACCAGCATCAGACCACACGCGTGGTGCGTCACTACAGCTCCGCTTTCTTCCGTCCCTGGATGATGCGCATGGGCTTCATGCCCGCCCACCCCTCGTTTTATTGCCGCCGCCGGCTTTATGCCGAGCATGGGGGCTTCGACCTCGATTTCCGCGTCGCCGCCGACTTCGAGCAACTCCTGCGCATGATTTTCGTCGGCCGCATCAATACCCGCTATCTGCCCATGGATTTTGTGACGATGCGCACCGGGGGCGCCTCATCGTCGGGAATGACCTCCCATAAACGCATCTACCGCGACCATCGCGCAGCCTATCGTAAAAACGGGGTCTACTCCAACTTCTTGTTTGAGGGTTGCCGCTACCTCTATAAGATCTTCGAACTTGTGCGCTCCTGATCCTCAGTCCCTTCGCCGCCCATCCTCCCTGCCGTTCCAACCCCGCCAAAAGTCCATCAGGAAAAACTTTGAAAAATGTTTCCCTGAAAATTTGGCGGTTTCATCCGGAATCCTTAACTTTGCATCCGAAATCCATGGGGTACTAGCTCATCTGGCTAGAGCGCGACACTGGCAGTGTCGAGGTGAGCGGTTCGAGTCCGCTGTACTCCACAAAAAAAATCGATAAGTCATCGGCTGATACCAGTCGGTGACTATTTTTTTATGTGCATTCTCCTGATCTCCCAAACTTTCGTTATCAAAAATTTGTTTATCTGATAAATCGATTGTAAATTTGCAAACACGATTACGCTCATGGCAACGCGTATCCGGTAGCAGCTCTGCCGCTAGTTCTTGATAATGGATACGCCTACCCTTGAGCTTTTTTTATTTGCTATGCACAACGAACTCCTGCCTCCCATTAAAATCGCCGTTCTTATCGACGGCGGATTCTTTATTAAGCGGTTTAATACCCTTTATAATAAGAATCGAAAGCTAAGCGGCGCGCAAGTTGCTGATTTAATGTATGCAATGGCTCATAAACATGTGGGTAAGCGCAACATCCTGTATCGCATATTCTATTACGACTGCATGCCCCTGGGCAAGAAGGCTCACAACCCGATCAGCAAGAAGGCTGTGGATTTCAGCAAAACGCCCGAATATCAGTTCCGTGTGGAATTGATGGAAGCATTGAAGCAGAAACGGAAGGTTGCCCTAAGAGTAGGGACATTGAAAGATAATGGCAACTGGGAGATACGCCCATCTGCTACGCAAGATCTTCTCAAAGGAAAGATTACTTTAAAAGACCTTACCGAAGACGATGTATTCCTGTCAGTCAGACAGAAAGGCGTCGACATGAAAATCGGTGTTGACATCGCATCTCTTGCCTTGAAGCGATTTGTTGACCAAATTGTATTATTCTCAGGCGACTCCGATTTTGTTCCGGCAGCCAAACTTGCAAGGCGAGAAGGAATCGATTTCATACTCGACCCGATGATGGCCAACGTAGAACCCCAGTTATTTGAGCATATCGACGGATTAAAAAGCGTCCAGCCATATCGGGAAAAAGAAAAGAAAAAGAAATAAAAAAGCGAAGGCGGCGCGCTGGCCGTCTTCGCTTTTTCGTTGTCGGATTCAAGATGTTATGCCTGACCCCGTAGGGGTGGCATTGCTGTAGCCAGGGGTGCCAACCCCTGGTGGGTGTCAACCCCGTGGTCAATGACCGAACCCGCATCCCTGCGGCGACGCCGCATATGGGCCGTTATGGCGCGCCCGCCTATAGGCGGATGCCGTAGCGCTCCGCCAGGAAGGCGCGGATGCGCCCGGGGTCGGCGGCGCAGGCGCGCTCCACCTCCATCACCTTGGCGTCCACCAGCGTGCGGTACCACCACCCCTGCAGGAAGTCCCAGAGGAAACCCTCCTTCCCGTCGAGGAACCCCAGCCGGACAATGTAGCGGTATAGGAAATAGGCTGTCGACCGCCAGAACAGCGGCATGCGCCCGTAGAGCGACTTCTGACGTCGCTTGGCCGCTACAGCGTCGGCCAGCCCCCGGCCTTGTTCGGCCTCTGCGCTCTGAGGCCGGTATTTTTCGGCGAGCAACAGCGCCGCCTCACGGTCGGCATAGCCGTTGTGCTTGGCGATGAACGCCGAGAGCGGCAGAAGTGAATGGTCGTAGAAAGGATGCGTAAGCGTCTCCGAGCGCCCGCTGAGTATCTGCAGATGCTCGTCCATCAGCCGCTGCTCGTAGCGGCAGTAGCCCCGGCGGAACATCCTGACCATTGCGATTCCGTTGACGATGCCGTGGCGCAGACGCCGGTTCAGGAAATAGCGCCCCAGCGGAATCACCAGCGCACTGACGTCAGCCGGCATCGTCGGCAGCTTCGCGCGGATCTCCTCCGTCAGCTCCGGCGAGAGATACTCGTCGGCGTCGAGCCGGAGTACCCACTCCGACCGTATGTCGAGCGCGTCGAGCGCCCAGTTGAACTGCGCCGCCTGATTCCCCGGCCACGGGTGCACCATCACCTCCGCCCCTTCACGTCGGGCAATCTCCGCCGTAGCGTCGGTCGACTCCGAGTCTACCACCACCACGCGCCTCGGCTCCAGCGCCCGCAGCCTCGCGAGGCACCGCCCCAAGTGCAGCTCCTCGTTCTTCGTCAGAATGATAACCGTAACGTCAACCATCTCTCAGAACTTGAACCATGGCATTGCTATCCGGATTGAATTTCCCACGAATCGTTTGGCTTTGGATTTTAATCCGTCGTTCTTCTGCGAAAAGGAGGCCGCGTCGATAATATGTCCTGCAAGTCCGCCGAAATGTGGTTCTCGCCTGAATCTCAGCGAATTACCCCCCCATATGTATGCTCTTTCAGAGCCTCAAAATATACTTTTTCAAGCAGCCTCCCTTCATAGTCGTTACACTCCGGAAGCCGGCTGTAGAACACATTTTCAAAAAAGTCGTTACTGCATGCAAACAGGCGTGTTTCAAATGAGTGTCCTGTCCAGCCCGTTCCGAGCCAGTCATACAGCTTATGGTCTTTGATGTCGCAGTAGATTTCGCATCCTTTTGCCAGGGCTTTTTCTGCCTTGCAAAGGAAATATCCCAGATTGTAGATCGGATATCGGCCTGTTACTTTGAAGAATTGCCCTGCCTCGCCGATGAATTTTGAGCGTAGAACCGCCTCATGCATTATGATAGTCTCATTGTAGCCTTTGCCACGGCTGTTGTCGAAAAGATCTATCGGCAGACTGATAAACTCCACGTCACCGAGCCTTCTGCGGCACTCTTCCGGAAGTTTCCGCGCAAAACCCTCGAGGTTCCATCCTGAATTCTCGGCGAAAACAATTTTGGCATCCGGCAATGCCAATAGATAATAGGAAAGCGCGTTGAGATACATTCTTTCGCGCTCGTCGTCGGTGAAGCATGCTCCTTTCATTCCGCGCGTGCTCACCGATGCAGTCATAAGAATGGGTAACATCTTGACTTATTTATTTTACTTGAGAACTCGTTTTTTTATCGGTCTGGCAGGGTTTCCGCCCACAATAGTCCATGGCTCAACATCCTTGAACACGGCCGCGCGCGCACCGACCACGGCCCCCTGCCCGATGGTCACCCCCATTCCGACGAAAGCATCGGCAGCCACCCAGGCCTGGTCTTCAATCACTATAGGCGCCGTAATCAGCGGATTAAGCGGATTTGTAACGTCGTGCGACGCCGTGCAGAGATAAGCACCCTGGCTCACGGTGGAATTTGCTCCTACTACCACAGGGGCTACGTTATAGCAGTCAACTTCCGACGCCAGACAGCTGTGCGCCTCCATCCGGAGGTTCGCAGGATAGTAGACGCGCGTCGACGAATAGACCACGGCCGTAGGATGAATCTTCGCACCGAACATCCGCAGAAGCGTCCGTTTCCACCCCGAAGCCATCGAGCGCGGAATCCAACTGGCTCCCACGCCCCAGACAAATCCCCAGATTAGCCTGACAATCTGATGTTTGCGCGACAACGCATTGCGGTATTGCGAAAGGTCTATCTTTGGCATCGTTTAGGTCTATTTTTGAGATGAAATCTTTTCGATAGCCATGTCGCTAAGCGTTTTCGGGTTAGTGACGCCAAGGAACAAAGCCAATACTACTGCAAGAAATAAAAATACAGAACCGGCAATTTTGAGACTATTGTATTTGCATAAAAGCAGTATTGGAATTGCAAATATTCCTAAAATAATTACACCGAATAGGATTCTATAAGCTATAGGGTTACTGATGAATCCTAAAGCAATCAAGAGTATACCCGTTACAATGCTAACTGCCCAAATCAATTTTCCGCTGATTGCATCCGATAGTTTCGGAGTGGTCAGATTAGGCGCTGTCTGCCCACTGCAGCGGAAATAATCGGCCAGTTCCTGAGGAGATCCCGAAATTTTATTTGGTGTGATTTCCATCAGTCAACGGCTAATTTTGGGGTGCGGCGAAGGCGTGGACGCTCCATTCTCTTCTTGGCGGAATTTATCATATCTGCGATGGCCTTGACCACTTTATCTGCCCGTTCAGTGGTCCAGTTTGCAGGTTCGTAGCTTTTAAGACTCACAATGCTTGAAGCGCTTACGCCGATTCTGTGGCTGTATTCGTCCGACTCCGGCAGCAGGTCGGGATCTACACCGGCCCTCTGAAAAGCCTCTTCGGTCGAGGCGCACTCATGGCGGAACTCCGTACCCCCCTGATTGTTGCGGTTGAGGGTAATAACCAGAAGCACCTGGTCGCTTGTCGGATAGACCGTGGCGCGGATTGCAACGTCGGGGAGTATATGGCGTGCAAGAAAATTCTTGAATGCCGTAATATACGTTGCAATCATATCCTTTTGTTCGTTTGTCATGTCGAGAAAACGTACTTATGAATTTTATTTGGAGAGAAGAGATTTGTATAGCCTGATTGTCTCATCGGCAATGTGTGGCCATGAGAATTGCCTCTCAACCAGTCGGCGCCCATTTATTCCTATTTCTGTTCTTTGATTTGCCGACATGGAGAAAAGAGATATCAGGGAGTCGGCAATACTTTCCGGTTTTGGCTCGCAAAGCAATGCTGCGTCTGCTTCGCTTCCCTCCGGTAAATTGCAATGTGGAGTAATCACAACAGGTAAGGCGTATGCCCATGCCTCGAGTACGCTCATCGGCAGCCCTTCACTGAAACTCGGTAGAATAAAGGCTGATGCCTCGGTTAGCAGACGTTCTTTTTCATCGCCGAACGCAGCCCCTACAAGTGTTATGCAGTCACTCAGATTCTTTGAATCAATGAGCGTTTTTAGCTCGGCTGTATGATTGAGCTGATCCCACCCAGCTATTTTCACATGCCATTCATTGACTAAATCAGGTAGTCGGCGTTTTAAAATTGCCAATGCTTCAATAAATTCGCGGAGACCCTTTTTGGGGTGGATTCGTCCGATGAAAAGCAGCGTTTTGCGTCCGCCGGTATTTTGACGTCGGGCAATAATCTCGTCGAGCGAACAGCCGGGGAGGTCAATTCCGTTCGGAATTATTGCGATTTGATTTTTAAGTCCGAACTCTCTGATGGCATCCGCCTCGCTCTGGCATAGAGCATGTATACAGTCGGCCCGACGAAGATTTTGATACTCATACCAATATCCTACGATGCGCTTTTTCCATCCGGAATTCCGTACCGCCCAGGGGTCGAGCATGCCGTGGGGCTGAACAATCACCTTGACTTCCGGATGCCGCTTCTTGTAGCGGAGCACGGCCGCCGAATGATACATCCATAATCCCTGCGAGTGGATTATATCAGGCTGATACTCTTCTATCAGGTTGTGGATATCGCGCGAATATCCAAGAGTAGAAAGCAGCGGCACGTCGACCCGGTGATAACACAGTTGAGGAACCTTGCCGTAAGCTTTGGCATCCTCACGAGAGTGGGAGTCGTTGAAAGCGAGCAGGGCGACCTCAATATCCTTTGCCAACAACGCCTTTGTCGTGGCGCTGATTGTGGCATACAGACCACCGGCACCGCGAGAGTTCGAAGCTCCCAAAAAAAGAACCTTCATAAAAAGTTAATCGTTTGTCTCTAGTAGGAGAGATTCGATAATGTTGAGCTGGTATAGTGGTGTCCACGACTTCGATACCTCGCTCATGCACTCCTCTCTTATTTGATTCCTGTTGGTATGCTGCTCCAGCCAGTTGTAAATTGCCCGCTGAAGATCTGTAATGGAATTCTTTTCAAAGAAAGTTCCGGTTTTGCCATCAACAATAGTTTCAACTTCGGGCATTTGCGATGAAAAGTCGTTGTGTGAAATAACAGGCGTACCAAATGTCATGGCATGAAGTGCGGTTAATCCGACATTACCGGGGGAAACACATAAATCGGCATTATAAATTAGCTCTGCATTGGTTTTTTCATCATAACATTCTCCATAAAACCATGTATTTACTCCTAAATTATTGGCTAGCGATTTATTGTTGATGGCTTCCTTTCCATCTCCGACTATTACGAGGTTAATGGGTATGTTCTGTTTGTTCAGGTTTGCGATTGCATGAATGAGTTGAAATAATTTCTTTTGCTTTGTTTGTCTGCCTATAAAAATTACGACTGGATTTGTATTTTTAAAATGGGAAGTGTAAATGTCACTTGGAGAGAGTGTGTCAACGATACTTTTTTGATGAGGGTAATCCAGAGAATTATGAATTACGGCTAATTTATTTGGATTGACATGGTGTTGTATTGCAACTTCTTTTGCATAGTTACTATAAAGTAACACACCTTTGGATAATGCGAAGAATACTCGTTTTATAAATTGCTTGCATTTTCCTTCTCGGCCATACCATCCATGCGTCCATAAATAGCAGGAATTATTGTATAGAAGCAATTTGTTAATTAGTAAAATTGCCCAATTCGACAGACAAAGAATGTCACCCGTCAATAAAATCTTTGTATCTTTATTTGAAAACGCATTTCTAATAGCCCCTTTCATCCATGATAATCCCCATGGCAGATTGATGCGTTTTAGCTTATGGACAGATTTAAGTGAATTATAATTTAAATCCTTTATGTCGCCATATTTCGGACCAAAATACCATTCGACGTCCCATTTTTTGTCCATAGCCTTATAAATTGGCTCACGATATAAGGGCGCCATGTTAAAAATGCATACCAGTTTCATTCTTCAAAAATTTTTATCAAATTTCTTTCAAATGAGTTCTCATCGAAATTTTGGGAGTATTGGTAGATGTCGTGTGAAATCTTAGTTCTATAATTTCTGTCGGTGATTATTAAAGAGCAGGCTTTTACGATTGAAGTTGCATCTCTGAGCGGAATGGATATTCCGGGAAAATCATTGTCTAGGCCCGATGCTGATGTGGTTATAATGGGAACTCCAAATGATGCGGCTTCAATAACAGTTCCTGCCAGCCCTTCGGAGAGAGTAGGGAAGATATAGGCATCGGCAAGTTTAAATTCGGTTGACAAGTCCTCTTTATTTAAGTGTCCGATATATTCAATGCCGTCATATTGATTAGCGCGTATAAACTCAGGGGGGATGTCACCTATTACTCTTAGGCTGCAAAACGGGAACTTTTTGCGTAGTTCCATAACGGCTTTGATGGCGTAAATCAAGCCTTTTCGAACCATATCATTGCCGACCCATATCATTCTTCCGATTTGAGGTGTATTGCAATACGGCATCCGATTAATCGAAGAACCATATGGTACGATATTGACTTTTTCGGCATTGAAATTAGGGCTTCTCTTTAGTCGCTGTGCCACAAATTGTGAAGGGACAAGATACTTATCGGCAACGGCTAATATTATATCGACATATTTTTTTCTGAATTTTACTTGCTCTTGAAAATGTGCTTTTAAATTGGAGACACAATGATATTCCGGATTCCGGTCTATTTCAGATACAAGGTCTTCAAATACATATGGATTCTCAAAAATATCTGCGATTATTTTTTTCCCATGAGATTTGGCGTAAAGTAAGAATTCTATATTCTCAAAAAACATGGTATAAACCCAATCACAATCTTTAAGGCCGGATTTTATAAATGTTTTTGATCCGCCTTGAGAGAATGTGTCATGAATTATCTCGTCGCTCTGATTGGTAATGGCATTGAATAGGATTTTTAAGGCCCAGCTGTCAGAAGCAACAACATATTTGTGTGGTATGCGAGGGTCTCTATTTAACAGTCTACTGATAGTTGGAGATGAAACTCCAAATTTGTGTAGTAACCATGCAATTCTCCCTAAAAGGCTATATTTGGTTGCATCTGTATATAATGCTGATAGCATCCTCTTTTTGAAAAATATTTGAGGAATTAAATAGCGGTGTCTGGAGCCATATTGGCAGACAATAATTTTCATAGAGAAATACAGCTAGATTGTTCTTTTAATCCTGCAGATTTTAATAAAGGGGAAGATGAACAAGGCGTAAAGAGCCAAACTGGAACAGAAATAATTGGAATTATGAGTTATGAGATGCAGAGCGGGAGTCAATAATAGGAGATAAAGAAAAAGAGAGACATCAGACGATACCCTTTTTTGCCACAAATATCCCATTATTAGCCCAATAATTATAAATTTTAAAAAGCCGAAAATGCCAAATGATGCAAATGCATCAAAATAACCGGTCATAGTACTTCCTTCTGAGGTAAGGGTATTGGAAAAATTTCGTGAAGGAATATCCAGCATCAAATCTTGCTTATTTTGTCCACCTACAATTACTTTGGGAACTAAGTTAAACACTAGACCATCCCAATTGCTTGCTCCATAATCATAAGCGTTGTTGAAAAAAACGTAATTAATGCCTAGTATGCCATTATTGACCTCCCCATATGCATTATTGAAGAGCTTATTTGTAGTGTCACTATAATCTAGGGATTCAAAATTCTCGGTAGCTGACATTGAGCCAGCATATGCGTTATTACGGTAATCCGCAATATTGGTACTGAGAATCATTCCCCCAAAAAAGAATATAGGAACAAACCATCTACGTGCATTATATTTTGATGGGGATAAATTATTCAGGTAAAAATACAATACCGCTAATACCATAATGATGGCATTTGCCCTTCGTGCGGCAAGAAATAGAATGTCAAAACCTATTATCAATTCTCCGAACAACAGTACAATAAGTAATTGATGATATTTATGCGTACGATTAAGCAAAATTAGAATTAAAAATAACGCATAATTAATATAATCTTGAAAAAATTTAACAATAACAAAGGTTCCGCTTGCTCTACCGCCTTTCATTGAACCGCGATTGCTTAAATATGCGATTGCACCTACAATGAAAAACAAAACCACACATTTTATTAATGCATCCGGATTGAATTCTGATACAGATTTAGATGGGGGAATTTTATTTTTACCAATGTAAAAGCCTATCCATAAAGATAGCGTACAAAGGCACAAAAATAATAATGCTAAACCCATGTATGCATCTGTATTGCGGTGGACGTTGTAGATGCTGTATAATTGTGGAAACACAAATGCTAAGTCTACGCATCCAATCAGGCATGGTAGTTGAAATACCCCCATCTTGGATTTGAATCCGTAGGCAATCATTAATACATTAATGAGCACATAAATTATGAGAAAGCTAAGACTCACGAGCTGAAAAATTATCGGTTCTATTTTTTCTGTAGTATTTTACGGTAAAACTTTCGTATTGACTTGAATACGGATGAGGGCAAACAGTTATACAGTATCGCTGATAACTTACCCTTGAAACGCATAAATGGAGTCACCCAGGAAGCAGCGTAATGGTGGATGGAACGTGTGTCAGGAAGAAGGTATATATTACCATCTTTGATTGTGGGACAGAAGTATCGTTTAGGGTAGATGGTGATTCCTTCAATAAGTTGGAATTGATGATCAGGACTCTCAATGTTTAGCGTAGGATTGAATCCTGAATCGAGAAGAGCCTGTGATGTATACGAAACTACTGTTGTGGTATTGATTGCCCCGGAAGTATATAGAAACTGAAAGTTTGCGTAGCGTTTTAACATGGTTGCATAAAATGACATTCCTTTTTCCGCACCCATTGCAAGACCTGGGTTACAGTGGAGTGGCAAATCCGCGCCGCTAACAATACCTTTTACAGTCGTAGAATCCGACTCAACACCGAGAAATGGACCACGTTCGATGATGTCGTTGAACGGTGCCACGACTTCAACGTCAACATCAAAATAAATGCCGCCATAGTTGTAGAGAATCCAGAAGCGTGCATAATCGGATACGAAAGCATATTTCTTTCGGGCGTAGGCCTGTCGGGTGTATTCTATGGAATTGACATCGAAGTTTGATTCGTCCCATCGGTGGATTTCGTAGTCCGGCAGCCATTTCTTCCAAGAGGCGATGCATCGCTCGGCCAGAGGTGGAAGCGGCTTACCGCCAAACCAGCAATAGTGTATTATCTTAGGAATCATATTTCTAAAAAGTTGGCACTTTTACGGCGCTCGGATTCAAGTATGGATGCTACAGACTCCCAGTCAATTGGAGCTTCAATCTGTTCTGCAAGAGGTCGCTGGGGATTGTATAATCTGTCTTCAAGATTTAAAAGGCTTAGCAGAGAGGAAATTCTGCCATTCATTTTTGCCGCAGAGCCATTTAGCGGCATGACAAGAAACGGCTTCTCCATGATAATTGCGAAAGCCAGCCCATGAAAGGAGTTGGTAATCATGTATTGACATTGGTCAATAGCTTTCAGCCAGTCTTGCGGCTCATATCCCTTGTAGACGGCATTCCTGAGCAATCCCATTGCCGGGTAAGCTCCGGAAGCAATAGTTACATTGCAGCTATACGATTTTGAATGGCAGTAAGATAGAATGCATTTCCAGTATACTTCTTTTGATGACCTGAAATTCAGGAAATAACAGAATATGTCTGAAGAAGCTATGCTGGAATCCTGACATAGTTTCAGATAATCGGTTTTGGTAAGCAAAAAGCTCGGATCAATTACCTGCGTGGCGTCAAATCCAAGCCGTTTGCATATTCCTATTCCTTCCAGTTCTCTTACACTTATTTTGTCAAGCCGCGAAAGTTGCTCCTGGTAAAAAGGACTGTCATCTAGTGGAAGTTGTGATCGTCCGAAACTCGGAGCATATGCAATCCTTTTTATTTCAGGCCCCCCAAAATCGAGGTAAAATGCGCGTGAGTTTGCAGAAGTACCGGTATTCCATATCTGGTCGCTTCCGCAGACGTAACACTCTGCTTCGGGCGGATATTTCTGCAAATCGGCCAGGCAATCATAAACCCGAGGATAAAATCGGATATATTTGTGCTCAAAATCAGCAAATGAAACCGGATATTGTTTTCTGAATTTTCTATTGAGCAATTGCCTGTATGGAACTATTATGTTCTGTACAATAAAACTTCGGAGTTCCTCTTTTAAAGCAAAGGTCGCCTTCTTCCTTTTCGTCGATACCTTTTCGGGAGAGGATTTTAATCTGGTGAAACGAATGTGTCCGGCCTCGATATTTTTTTTACGGAAAAATTCCTGTAGCGCATACGCCTGAAGAATCTGACCGTAATTATCCTTAAATTCACTGAATGTTATTATTGCAATTTTCATAATTGAATCAGAGAATCTTTTTAATGCGTTTGAAGGCCGATTCTCCCAGGCAGAATACGATAGCGTCTTCAGTGATGTGCTTGACTTTGGTTTTGAGAGACTGGGGAACAATTATATTGACTTTCCGGTAAACTGTCCCAGTCTGCCCGGTAAAAAATTTACGGCGGTTTTCTGTGAGTTTGGCAGACTGTGAAACCGCTATATTGCGGGCACGAATGTCGGAATATGAGACAGGAAATTTATCGGCCAGTATTTTATTAAAGTAATCGGTCCCTTTAGCAGTATTGACCATTATGGCCGAAATTCCCTTGTCGTCGTTCAGTTCGGGATGGAGTGAGGAGATTCCCCAGAAATCCCCCATTGTAATGTCTGCGCCGCTTCGGAGGTTTTTGAAACGACACTCATGGCACGATGGCCTTAGATAAAGATCTTTGACAAACCCGATAAGATATTTGTCGCGGTCTACGCTGGCAATATGACTTTTTTCTCTCCCATTACGTAAATATGAGATTGACAAACTGTATTTTGCCCATCCTTTGGTTTTGTCTCTGAACTGTATGTCTGTAATACGGGTGTCTTTGTTACCAGTTGTTTCCTCAAGATATCGGCTGAATACACCTGGCGAGGGAACACCATGACAGATAAAATCGACGGTTAGAAGATTGGAGTATTCTTTACCGAGATATCTCCTTAAACCGGCAATTTGGCAGGGAGTTCCGGAAAACAATACTTTTCGTCCTTCTTTTAAAACCTTTCCGGCAAGGATGAATGATTCTGCAATATGGCTCTGCACATACTTGGATCCGCGGAATGCGTTTATTCCTTCTAAAGTGTCGGAATATCCATGGATTACTTCCCAATTTTCATTGAAACGCGCTCCGAACACCACACCACCTTCAAGTATTGTCTTTTGAGCCAACAGCGTGAAGACCCCTCCGCTTGAGCTCAGGTGGCGTACATTAGAATCCGGATTTTTAGCCGCATAACATTCAACAGGCGTAATATCGGCTTTCGGAGCATTGACGATTGGACAGGACTTTTCGCATAGATGGCAGTCGATACATAGCGACAGGTCGACATGCGGATAGAGGAAGCCTTCATCGTCAGGGCGCAATGATATACAGTGGCGCGGACATCTCTGAACGCAGGCCTCACATCCGCAACACTCTGCTTTGTTCGTTATTTCAATCACTTTCTAATTAGATTAAGTACCGGGGCTGCCATCATCTTCCGTTCGGAGGCATTCATGGAAAAGAGAAATAACAGCGCAATGTATACGGCTCCGAATATTGCCGCAGCAATGAGGAATTTATCCCACTGAAGAATGTCCATTTGCCCGATGAAAACTACGGCGGCTATCGTCAGAAGAATAGGACATAGATTCATTTTTATAATCTCACGCCAAAACTTTATAATATTCAGTTGCTGAACGCGATGATAATAGATGTTCAGGATTAGTCCTTGCCCGAGAAGAAGTGCGCCGGCTATTACTGCCGCACATCCGATAGCACCCCATTCCTTAGCCGCATAAAATTGTAGTACGAGTGCTACAAGAGCTATCGCGATATAAAGCAATGATCGGAATTTCATTTGATTGCGAGCCTGCAATATCGTTATGCCGATGGTCTGAATTAAGGGAATGTAAAGGGCGATAAAGAATATCAACGCTATGAGATACGACTCTGCATAATCCGCACCAGCCCATAGTATTATGAACGGTCGTCCGAAAACGATGAAAGCAGATAGGATGAAAAACATAATGATATTCTGAATCCTGCCTGTACGTATGAACAGGTCGGAAATTTCGTCAGAGTTGTTTTTCAAGGCTACCATTCCGGTTACTTTGGGTAAAAACACCCCGGAAATGGCGGTGGAAAACTGCATGTACATGCCTTGCAATTGAATTGCAAGTGCAAACACTGCAATCGCAATCGTGCCTGAAACGGCTCCGAGGATGAACTGGCCTGTGCTCCAGTATACGCGGTCCATGATTACATTAAGAAAGATCCAGAAGGAATATATGGAGATTTCCTTGAGTTGAGACCAATGGAAGCGTCCGAAAATCAGTTTGATGCGCAGTTCCCTCTTGCAGTAGATATAATTGATGATAAGGGTGAGTACATTGAATACTGTCTGAACAACAACCATTGCTATAGCTTTATATCCCATGGAAAGCAGGAGAACCATAACCAGAGTGTTGAGCAGAATTCGGGCAATATTTATTATTTTAGGGAAAATGAAACGTTCATAAGCTGTAATTATGCAACTGAAAATGCCCATAGGGAAAGAGATTGCCAGATTGAACACAAGAATTACCATCATGATTCGAGCCTGTCCAATCTCAGCCGGAGACATGGTTTTGCCAAACAGGTTATCAATGTTTAAATACAGGATACTTCCGGCAATCATAACAATTAAACCAATTGCAAAATACAGGATAAAGAACATTCCGAACAATTCATGCTGTTCGCGAACTTTTCCTTCGGCACGGTATTTTGCCGTGTAGCGTATGATGGCATTGCCGAATCCGAGATCTAAGACGGTAAGATATGCAATGACCGACGCCACCAGCGAATAAAGTCCATATTCGCTCTGCCCTAACATGCGGAGCAGATATGGCGTATATAATAGCCCGACAAGAGTATTCAGGGCTATTATGGCATAATTGAGCAGAGCTCCAGCTTTAAGTTGATTGACTGCCATTAGTCGTATAATTAAGTCTCGCAGTTGGATTAAGGGATGTGGAATCAGGGGCGCGGGCCGGAGGCGGGCGTCAGGTGGTGTGTCGGGTGGGAACTTTTAGTTTTGGAGGTAGGGGAGGAGGGGGGAGGTGGGGGAGAGGCGGCTCTGGAGGGGGAGGAGGGCGGCGCGCAGGGGCGCGAGGGTGGCGGCGGGGTGGCCCAGAAGGCGGTGGGTGAGCAGGAGGGCGGCCAGGAGCTTGGCGCGCAGGCGCGGCGGGGCGGCGAGTGGTGCGTCGGTGGCCGACGGGTCGGCGGCGGCAAACCGTCGCAGGAAGAAGGTCAGCGCCTCGTGGCTGCCGGGGCCGTCGGCTCCGGCGGCGCTTTCGGACTCTGTGGCCTCGGCGACTTTAGAGCCTTTAAGGTGCTTAGGGTCTTTAAGGTCGTTAGAGTCTTTAAGGACTTTCGGGTCGGAGGTGTGGGAGGCGTCGGCGTCGGCCTGGGCGTGGAGGAGGGGGAGGAGGCGGCGCTCGATGTAGGCGTCGAGGATGTCGTAGATGGCGCGCGGACGCGGGGCGAAAGCCTCCAGGGCTATGTAGCGGGGCTCGATGCGGATGGTCGAGGCGAAGTAGCCGTTGCCGATCTCCAGGGCGATGCGGCAGGCCGATGAGCCGCGCTGGCGCACGATGCGGCCTACTATGCCGCGGAAAGGGCCGTCGACCACGCGAACGGTGTCGGCCGTGGTCAGGTCAATTTCGCCGGGGGCGTAGACGGGGAGGTTGTCGGCCTCGGCGGCGGCGATGCGCCGGAAGGCCTCTACGGCCGCATCGCTGAGTGTAACGTACCGCCGTCGGCCCTCAGCCGACGCTTCGGACGCTCGGTCAATCACGGGGTTGACCTCGGGGCACGCCGCGCGGAGCGTGCGCAGCTCGGCGGCCGAAGCACGCAGAAAGGCATAGTTGAGCAGCAGGGGCGTCTCCACGCGGCGCGGGCGGCCGCTCTCGGCGCCGTGGAGGCGGCAGACGCGCGGGGCAAAGAGCTCTGGCGCTCCCTCTTCTGCACCCATAGCGGCGATGGCGCGTTGCAGTGCCTCGGTGGCGGCGCGCCAGCGGTTGGTTTTACCTATGGTGATTAAATACCAATATTTTTCAGCTGCGCGACCATCCTGGCGCCCCGGGCCATCCGGACGGACGGTCTCGGCTGCCGGAGATGCGGTATGCTGGCCGGGTATGGGCATGGCGTGAAAAAGCGATTGCGCAGAGCGCGGCAGGGGCTTTAGAATTTAATGGGATGTCTTTAAGGCCTTTAAGGACCTTAGAGACCTTAACGACCTTAAAGACTTTAAAGACCTTAGCGACTTTAGCGACCTTAGCGACTTTAAAGCCCTTAGGGAGCGGAGCTCTCGAGGTCCCCCTCGGGCATATCTTCCCCTCGGCGGATTGGTGTAATTCGCTGGGGGAGAGTGGAATATGTGGGCTCTGCGCAAAAGTTCCGACAAATTGGCGGGCCGTCAGAGCTTCGCATCTTTGGCGTCTGATACATCGCAAAGCGATGTTCCTACATTGAGGGGGCTGCTCTGGCGGGGACGCGGATGCGCGTTGCAAAGTTAGGTATTTTTCCGTAATTTAGCGAAAAATTTCGGGGCCGTTCGCGCTGACGTGCGGGCGGATTAACCCTTATGGAATAAATTTTGCCATGAAAAGACTTATTGTAGCCGCATTGGCGGCATCAGCAGCGTGTGTAAGTATGTTTTCCGCACCCGCCAAACCGACTCCGGCGATGAAGGAGGCTGCGCAGGTACGCGCGCTTATAGAGAAGGTGAACGGCGCGTGGCAGCGCTCCAACTCGCCGGAGGTGTGGGCCTTCTGGGACCAGGCAGCCTACCACACGGGCAATATGGAGGCCTACCGCCTGACCGGCCGCGAGGACTATGCCGACTACTCGCTCCGCTGGGCCGAGCACAACGACTGGATGGGCGCCAAGGGCACCGACCGCAGCCTCTGGCGCTACGACTACGGCGAGACCGACGACCATGCGCTCTTCGGCGACTGGCAGATCTGCTTCCAGACGTATGCCGACCTCTACACGATGCTCCCCGACGACCGCCGCATAGCGCGCGCCCGCGAAGTAATGGAATACGAGATGTCGACCGACCGGACGGACTACTGGTGGTGGGCCGACGGGCTGTATATGGTGATGCCCGTGATGACTAAGCTCTACCGCCTGACGGGCAACCGCCTCTATCTCGACAAGTTGCGCCAGTATGTGGCTACCTCCGACAGCATTATGCTCGACGCCGAGACCGGTCTCTATTTCCGCGACGGCAAATATGTATATCCGGCCCACAAAAGCTACAGCGGTAAGAAGGATTTCTGGGCGCGCGGCGACGGCTGGGTACTCGCCGGGCTGGCCAAGGTGCTGGCCGACGTGCCCTCCGACTGGGAGCACCGCCCCTTCTTCGAAGAGAAATTCCGGCGTATGGCCGAGAGCGTGGTGGCATCGCAGCAGCCCGAGGGCTACTGGACGCGCAGCATGCTCGACCCGGAGCACGCCCCGGGCCCGGAGACTTCGGGAACGGCCTTCTTCACCTACGGCCTGCTGTGGGGCCTCAACCACGGCCTACTCACGGGCGACCGCTTCGAGCAGGCTGCTGAGCGCGGCTGGCGCTATTTGCGCGACGTGGCCCTGCAGGCCGACGGCTCGGTGGGCTACGTGCAGCCCATCGGCGAGAAAGCCATCCGCGGTCAGGTGGTCGACCGCAAATCGACTTCCCCCTTCGGGACGGGCGCATGGCTTCTCGCCGCCTGCGAGTATGTGCGCCGGCTCGAGACGCCGGGCAATGCCGACCGCGCCTACTGGGCCGAACACGCGTGGCGGCTGGCCGAGCCGGTGCTCAGCCGCATGGCCGAGGGGCGCCTGCAGGCCGAGATGGAAGTAGAGGTGAGCCCCACGTGGGACGGCCGCGACCGCCGCGTTGTCTACATGGAGGCCTTCGGCCGCCTTATGGCCGGCATCGCCCCCTGGCTCGCACTGCCCGACGACGATACGCCTGAGGGCGCACGTCGCCGCCAGCTTCGCGAGTGGGCTCTCCGCAGCTACGCCAATGCCGTCGACCCCTCCAGCCCCGACCGCTTGCTCTGGCAGGGCGAAGGTCAGGCGCTCGTCGACGCCGCCTACCTCGCGCAGTCGTTCTCGCGCGCCTACGATGCCTTGTGGCAGCCGCTCGACAGCCTCACAAAGCAGCGCTACATAGAGTGCTTCAAGGGTTTACGCACGGTCGACCCGCCGTACACCAACTGGCTGCTCTTCTCCTCGACCATCGAGAGCTTTCTGGCGCGCGCGGGCGCCGACGCCGACATCTACCGCATCAACTCGGCCATCCGTAAGGTGGAGGAATGGTATGTGGGCGACGGCTGGTATGCCGACGGCCCCGAGTTTGCCTTCGACTACTATTCGAGCTACGTGTTCCACCCGATGTATCTCGAGACGCTCGACAACATGATTGCCTCCGGCCGCGGCGGCTACCTTGACTACCGCAAGCTGCGGCGCGGCGCCGAGCGGCGTGCGCGGAAATTCACCGCCGTGCTTGAGCGTATGATTTCGCCCGAGGGGACGTTCCCCGTGTTCGGCCGTTCGATACCCTACCGCATGGGCGCGCTGCAGCCGTTGGCGCTGATGGCCTATGCCGACCGCCTTCCCGCCGGCATCCTTCCCGCTCAGGCGCGCGGAGCTCTCACCAAGGTGATGCGCCGCATGTTCGACGGCCGGGAGAACTTCAACGCCTCCGGTTTCCTGACCATCGGATTCGCCGGGCGTCAGCCCAACGTGGCCGACTGGTACACCAACAACGGCTCGCTATACATGACCTCTCTTGCCCTTCTTCCCCTCGGCCTCCCCGCCAGCCACCCCTTCTGGACCGACGCCTCCACTCCCACCACCTCCGAGCGCGCGTGGAGCGGTCATCCCTTCCCCAAGGACCATCTTTGGCGGTAAATGGTTCTCCGCCCCCGGATAATTGACCAAAAAAATAAATGTCTGAACAACATCAGCCGCCTGCAACTTCATATTGAAGCTTGCAGGCGGCCGATGTAAAATGAAAATTGCAGTTATTGCTCAATCAGTCCTTTGATTTTGGAAATCAAGGACTTGACAACTTCAATCATCGGCCTTATCTCATCTCCGGTCCAGTCCGACAAATCGTCGTAGTCGCCGGTCTGTCTCATTCGGAAAAGCCTGCCCAGCAAAGCACCATCTTCTTGCGATAATATACCGTTTCTAACAAAATGAAGATTCATCATTCGGATTACACCGGCATGGGTGTTTGATGAGATTTTGTTTTTTAGTAAAAGTGCCTCGCAGATATAGAATGTAGCGTAATATAGCCGGTTGGCCGTAAGATTCCAGAACCCACCTGCACAGACATATTCTGCTTCATTCATAGTGGCGTCGGAGCGCTCAATTCTATACCCTATAATCGCCTGGCGTTCTTCGTCGGAAAGTGTCATGCGTTAAATGTTAGTTTTGGAATATCACTATTTTGTCTTTCTCTACATTCTTGTAGAATGGAAGGAAGCTGCGTTTCAGCCATCCTGCAAAAGAATAAAGGCGCGTGGACACAAACTCGTTAAACTCCCATCCCACCTGTTCAAAGGGGTATGAGAACCTGTCTACTTCATCCATTGGCACTTTTGCATCTCCGGGTATCAGAATATGGAGGTCCCAGTCGGAATCAATGCGGGCGTCTCCGCGGGCTCTCGAGCCGTAGAGCGCCACCCGCGATCCTTTGGGCAGAATCTCGGCAGCCTTTGCTTTCAGTGCTTCAATCAGCAGGTTGTATTTTTCTTGTTCCGACATCAGGAGAGGAATTAGCAATGACGTTTTGCCAAAGGTATAAAGATATTCCCATATAACCCGACCATTTCGTTACGAATGTGAAAGGTTCGCGGTTGTTATAGCGGTGGTGGAATTATTCCCACTCGATGGTGGCTGGCGGTTTGGAGGAGATGTCGTAGCATACGCGGTTTACGCCGCGCACGTGGTTGATGATCTTGTTGCTCACGTCGGCCAGAAAATCGTAGGGGAGGTGGGCCCAGTCGGCTGTCATGGCGTCGGTCGACGTCACGGCGCGCAGCGCCACGGCCTGCTCATATGTGCGCTCGTCGCCCATTACGCCCACGCTCTGCACGGGCAGCAGGATAACTCCCGCCTGCCATACCTGGTCGTACAGACCGCTGTCGCGCAGCCCCTGGATGAATATATGGTCGGCCTCCTGAAGTATGCGCACCTTCTCGGGCGTGATGTCGCCGAGAATGCGCACGGCCAGGCCCGGTCCGGGGAAGGGGTGACGCTTGATCAGATGCTCAGGCATACCCAGCGTGCGGCCTACGGCACGTACCTCATCTTTAAACAGCAGGCGCAGCGGCTCGCAGAGCTTCAGGTTCATCTTTTCGGGGAGGCCGCCCACGTTGTGGTGACTCTTGATTGTGGTACCCGTAATCGAAAGGCTCTCGATGCAGTCGGGGTAGATGGTGCCCTGCGCCAGCCAGCGCACGTCGGAAATCTTGCGTGCCTCGCGGTCGAACACGTCGATAAACCCCTTGCCGATAATCTTGCGCTTGCGCTCCGGCTCCTTCACTCCGGCCAGCCAGCCGAAGAACTCCGCCGAAGCGTCGACGCCCACCACATTGAGGCCCAGCCCCTCGTAGTCGCGGAGCACGTCGGCAAACTCGTTCTTGCGCAGCATCCCGTGGTCTACGAAGATGCAGGTCAGCCGGTCGCCGATGGCGCGGTTGAGAAGCACCGCCGCAACCGACGAATCCACACCGCCGCTCAGGCCGAGCACCACCTTGTCGTCGCCAAGCTGCTCGCGCAGAGCCTTCACCGTAGAGTCGATAAACGACTCCGCGCTCCAGTCGCGGCGCGAATGGCAGATGTCGGTCACGAAATTCTCAAGCAGCTGCATCCCGCAGAGCGAATGATACACCTCCGGATGGAACTGCACGCCCCACGTCTGCTCTCCCTCGATGCGGTAGGCAGCCACGCGCACCTTGTCGGTCGAGGCAATCACACGAAACGAATCGGGTACCGCCGTAATCGTGTCGCCGTGGCTCATCCATACCTGCGCCCCCGGCGCGATACCCTTCAGCAGAGGGTCGGCCTCGTCGACCTGCGCCAGCAGAGCGCGGCCATACTCGCGTGTGCCCGCAGGCTCTACCGAGCCGCCGCTGCTCCACGCCATGAACTGCGCCCCGTAGCATATACCGAGCACTGGAATCCGTCCGCGAATGCCGTCGAGCTCCGCGCGGAAAGCCTTCTCGTCGTAGACCGAAAACGGCGACCCGCTGAGAATCACACCTATCACCGACGGATCGTCGGCGGGAAACTTGTTGTAGGGAACGATTTCGCAATACGTATTGAGTTCGCGCACACGTCGGCCGATAAGCTGCGTAGTCTGCGAACCGAAATCGAGGATAATGATTTTCTCCTGCATGAAAGATGGTGGGGAAAAATTGAAATATCAGATTGAATTTTCGCTGCCGCAAAGTTAGCAAAATTTTCTCATTCCGCCATCGTTGGGATCTGTAGCCTTATAAACCTCGTCGTATCAGTTTGCAGCAGGGTTTTTATACCCCCAAAAATTTTACTAAAAAATAAAAGGTTGATACTTATTATTTCACAAATAAGTTATAACTTTGCGATTGCTGAATGTTATGCAGAAGCCCTGATTGGGGTATGCGTGGCGGGATGCAAAGAGATAGAGCATTAGCTCTGTACATACATAAAAAGCGTTTACTGCGCTCTTTCTTGACTCATCGGAATCTGGTAAATTTTCATATCCATCCATAGCTATCCTGATTATCAATAATATCTGTAGCTCGCAGTGTACTAATAGTGTACTTTGGGTGAAGCTGGCGGCAAGCCGGAGCAAATGAATTTGGAACACTTGTCATCTGTTAGAGATTTTTAACTGTGTCGATTTGCGTCTTTTTACGGAATGTGCATCCTATTCAACAGCTTTATAAATCCTCTCAAACAAGTATCCTTGATGTGCCTTATGAACCGCATGATGTGAGACACGTTACATGGGAAAGATGTAGAAAACAATAGTTCGTTTGAATCAATTCGCAGATTTTTAGGATTGCATACCGTTAATCTCACGAAAAATAGCTAACTTTGCAATCTAAGCATCGTATGCGAAATGACCAAGAATATCACAACGACATAACGGCGAAAACCGTAAAACAAAAACATTGGAAGCTCCAACGTAGTCGCTTAAAGGCTTTGGTCGGCCTCGCATAGCTACGCTGGAGTTTTTCTCTACTCTGTTCAATGAATAGAATTGATATGATACAAACAGTTGGACGCGAGTTCTTGATTTCTAACATCGAGAACAATGAGTTCAGCTATCAACAAGTCTTGGAGCGATCACTAAGTGGGCACTACAAACTTGATATTCGTTTCTATGATGAAGCATCGGAAACGGCCGTCTTAATTGAGACAAAACGTCGTTTTACCTCCGCTGATAAAGATCAACTTTTTGCTTATGTTGCATTAGAACAGGAACTGAACCCAGACACTAATATTGTTGCAATATTGGCGAACACAGAGAATGATTTAATAAAAGTCTGGCAATTCGCAAGCACTGAGGCCAATGGCATTGAACTTTCAGATACTCGACTTAAAAGTTTTGAGGAATATAAGTTCTATTTCGTCCCTCAAAATGTTAATGACAGGACAGCCGTCTTAGAAAACACATCAAAACTAAACAAACTTCTTCATGATAACGGTATTCCGGAGAAATTGAGAAGCCAATTTGTGGGTACCTGTCTCTTAGCTTTAAAAGAGAAACTTAAATTCAAGGGACTCTCCACTGCTCAAATCAATGCTGGTATCAATGAGATTTTGGCTTCAATGCTACATAACAGCCTTGACAGGGCGACAAAATTATCACTTCTAAAAACTAAAATATTAGAAAGTCAAAGTGTCTCTTCAATACGAGCGGAAGAGTATCATAAAATACTACTTTTCATTAAGAAGAATATTTTACCTTATATCAATGAATACACTTCAGAAGGTCACGATATCCTGAGCTATTTTTTTACCACATTCAATAAATACGTAGCAAGGGAAGATAAAAATCAAGCATTTACACCGAATCATATTGCGCATTTTATGTGCAAAGTTGCGCGTCTCCATCGTAATACGCGTGTACTTGATCCAACTTGTGGTTCGGGGACATTTCTGGTACAAGCAATGTCTCAGATTCTCAAAGATTGTGAAACCGCAAGTGAAAAAAGACACGTTAAAGAACACCAAATATATGGTATAGAATTTGATGAGAATGTTTATGGATTAGCTACAACTAATATGCTGATTCATGGTGACGGGAACTCAAACATTCAGATGGGGTCATGCTTTGACAAAAAACAATGGATAGAGTCTGCCAATATTAATTTGGTTCTGATGAATCCTCCATATAATGCGTCGAAGAATCAAGTCCCACTCTCTTATGCGCGTCTCTTTGGAACAAAATCGACCGATCCGACTAAAGGATTGGGATTCGTTCAATATATTGCAGATACAGTTGGTCATGGGACATTACTAACCCTGCTTCCAATGGCTTGTGCTTTAACTTCAAGTACCATTATCACAGACTTTAAACGTAAAATGCTCCAAAATCACACTTTGGATGCTGTTTTCTCATTACCTCCTGATATGTTCTATCCTGGAGCAAGTGCTGTTGCTGTTTGTATGGTGTTTAATTTAGGACAGCCACATCCTTCTGATTTCGAAACATTCTTTGGCTATTTTCGAGAAGATGGTCTGGAAAAGCGTAAAGGTGTTGGACGCGTTGATATTAATGAGTCATGGGATAATATAGAATCTGAATGGTTATCCTTATATCATCATCGTTCAGAGGTAGCAGGGAAAAGTGTTAATAAAATAGTTTCCTCTGCTGACGAATGGTGTGCGGAAGCATATATGGAAACCGATTATTCAGCATTGTCTGATGACAATTTCATAGAGGTTATGAAATCATATGCAGCTTTTCTAACTCAAAATGAAGGTCATGAGTAGAGTGCGGCGATTCACTGTTGAAGAATTGTTTCCAACCCTATTGATTGGAAAAGGGAATAATACAATACTTTCAGATGGCAATGATTTGCCGTATCTTGGAGCTAAGAAAAAAGACAATGGTGTTATGCGGTATTGTGCCAATGACCCAGACTTAACCTTTGATGGGAATTGTGTCGCTTTCATCTGTAACGGAGCTGGTTCAGTTGGATATGCTCTCTATGTAGATCGCCCATTTATTGCAACATCAGACATTGTAGTTGGCTATAATCCCAATCTAAACCCCTATATTGGACTTTATCTCGTTTCCTTATTTGATTTAGAGCGTCCACGTTTTTCATATGGGAGAAAATGGAAGAAAACACTTAAGCAGACATCAATACCTCTTCCAGCTAAAGAAGATGGGAAAATTGATTGGAAGTGTATAGAGACCTTCATGAAGCGCACCATTTTACCTAAATTACCTTCTCGAGCAAAAGATGTTTTTATACATGGTGTTAATTCTTCAAAAATTTCACCAACTTCAATAGATTTAACTGCTACAAACTGGGAGTGGTTTAAATATGATGACATTTTTGTTATTAGAAAAGGAACGCGCTTGACAAAAGCAGAAATGGAAGATGGTAATATTAATTTTATAGGTGCCACAGAATCTAATAACGGTATTACTGCGCTCATTTCAAACAATACACATATATTCCCGGGTAATCTTATAACAGTAAGTTACAATGGGTCAATTGCTGAGGCTTTTTATCAAAAGGCACCATTTTGGGCTTCTGATGATATAAACGTACTTTCGTTAAGAAATCATTCACTAAACAAGTATATTGCTATATTTTTAATTACGATTATTCGGATAGAAAAATATCGATTTAGCTATGGTAGGAAATGGGACATAGAGAAAATGAAGAACACAATGATTAAATTGCCTGTTACATTAGTCGGGACTCCCGATTGGCATTTCATGGAATCTTATATTAAATCTCTTCCCTTTAGTAAGTTGATATAAAAGCAGGATAGCATACCCGAGAATTGGAATTATATTATGCCTTTGGATAAACATAAATTCAAATTTCAGCCCCACTATATAGGTTGGTGGACGCACCCCGAGATTCCTGATAATAAAATATCTGGAACGTTATTTATTGATGGGAATAAGATGTGGATTGAACTATATTTTAAGCCTAATTCAGATGATTTCCCAGAGAAAATTGAGACCTTAATTGGATGTACTAGCGGAATAGATGCTGATGGGAAAGAATATTCTGCCAATATTTCAGTCGAAGGTTTGGAATACGAGCGTTGGTGTCATTTGGAAAATGGTTTATGGCATTATACATATTCTGTATCTCGTATGTTTATATACGAAAATATCTTGCAAAGAGATAATATTTCTTCAATTTGCGTACGAGCCAATATTTTAGATAAATGGTGTTCAGACTATTTGGAATCCTCTTATGTCGCCATCCCATATGAACATATTCCATATGGACATCATATAATCCATCATACTCTACCTCATCCCATAAACATTTTTAAAAATGACAAACTTAGAGTTAGTCTATCTTTCCCATGCGCTTATTCTATTGGTGGAATAAATCAATATGTTAATCAACAAGTGATCTTGAAAATTTCATTCAATAACAGATGCTCTTTTCAGGATTCGTTATCATACGTAAACCAAATACAAAATCTTTTTTACATCTTAACAAATAGAGTATTTCCTATTGATTATTTATATTCTGAGGACGGTAGAAATGTGTTTGTTTATAAAGCAAATGAGTTTTCATTATATAAGTTCATCGAAAAACAACCAGACTTAACACCCCATGTGGTAATGAATGATTTTTCGGACGATGAATTAACTACTATTTTCAAAAAATGGAATGAATTATATTCAGAACATGGGGATGCGCTAAATTCTTACTTTGAGATTCATACTAATATCTATACACCACCTTCTGCCAAGATTAAAGGATTCATATCTACTATAGATTCACTTTCCAAAGAAATGCTTGGACCTAAAAGTGGTATAGATATTGAGACTAATAGGGCTAAATATCTGTTACAAATAATAGATAAGTACAATATTCAGAGTTGCGACGCGAATGAATTAAAGACAAGGTTCCTTAAAGTTACAGGTGCAGAATTAAAGACTCGATTCTCTAATTTAATGAAGGCTATTAGCAAATACCTTTCTGATGGTATAGATTCAGACTTTGTTACGAAAGTGGTTAACACCCGTCACAATATTACTCATCCAAAGGCAAACATGCAACCTTGCTTTCCGTTGGAAGACTATTGTAGGGTCGCATCACAATTAAATAGGATAATTCTAACCCATATACTTGTCATATTGGGAGTTCCTGAAAAATGCATCCATAAGGTTCTAAAGGCCTCTGGGTGTGCTAATACACTATCGTAAGTAAGAATATGATATGCGCACAGGCTTTGGTCGCCACCATGAGAATAGTTATTCTCGCTATGATAGCCATGACTATGGCTATTCACAATCTTAGGATGATTTACATGACGAACAGGACGACTATGATATGATGGACGATGATTTTTAGTAATTTTAGCAGAATTATGAAAATGACGATTGACGATATAAAGGCATTGATTGCAGCGGACGAGTCGCGGACTCTGGAGCTGAAGAAGACCACCGGCGAACTGAAAGACGGTATGCACTCGGCGTGTGTGTTCCCTCGTTATAATGAAAGACTGACGATAAATCAGGAATATTGAATTATGGCAACTGACAAAAGCATAGTGCCGGTATCGCAGGAGTTTATCGGCGATGTGAGGCGAATAATTGAGGAAGGCCGGAAGCAGGCATATGCCGCCGCCGGAAATATCGCATTGGCAACTTACTGGAATGTGGGTCGACGTATTGTTGAAGAAGAGCAAAACGGGAATAGTCGCGCGGAATATGGCAAGCGACTGATTGCCGAACTTGCGAATAACCTGAAGAAAGACTACGGCTCAGGTTATGGTAAAAGGAATCTGGCATATTATCGTCAGTTTTATCTCGTATTCAATGATATAGAGATTTTGCACGAATTCGTGCAAAATCTTAGTTGGACGCATATCCGCAGACTTCTGTCTGTCACTGATCCCAAAGCTCGTCAGTGGTATATGATACAGGCTTCCAAAGACATGTGGAGTACAACTACACTTGACCGAAATATTTCCTCCCAGTATTTCGAGCGTCGGCTTGCCGCGCAGAGGGAGCATCCGGAATTGCCCCAGAAAGAAGCCGTGGCACCCTATAATGACAAAGATCCTCTGGAATATATTAAAAATCCGACTGTGGCTGAGTTCATGGGATTCCGGCGTGATGCAAGCTATAGCGAATCGGAACTGGAACAAGCATTGATTGACAATCTTGAGAATTTCATTCTCGAACTTGGCAGAGGGTTCGCCTTTGTGGAACGTCAGCAGCATATTGCCACGGAACTTGATGATTTCTATATTGACCTCGTGTTTTACAATTTCCGGATGAAACGGTTTGTAATTTTCGAGCTCAAGACTCACACCATGCGCCATCAGGACATCGGGCAGCTCGATATGTACGTAAGGATGTATGACGATCTAATGAAACAGCCCGATGACAATCCAACTATAGGAGTATTACTCTGCACTGATACGGACTCCACTGTAGCGAAATATTCCGTACTTAACGAAAGTCAACAGTTGTTCGCGGCAAAATACATGACGTATATGCCCACCGAAGAGGAATTACGCCGGGAAATCGAGCAGCAAAAGCGTTTCTTCCTTGAGCATCATAAATGAAACTGCATTGACGATGAGATAGCACAAGATCTCCTTAAGCGCGGTCTGATTGAGGGAGAAGCCCAGAACTACACCATATCTCTTGGTGTAGCCAAAGCCTCTAGACAGCTCCCGCAATATACGAAAGCAAAAGGTTTAGACAAGGCCAGATTAAAACAGATGGTTCTGCAATTATTGCAGAATGCAGGAAAAGATGGCGCTCGCCGAGAGATCATATATGATTACCTTAAGGACTTGTTGCCTTCCAATAAGTCACAGGAGCAACAGCTCCGATATTTGGGAAGGCTTCTTGTTGAAATGAATGAAGAAGGGACGATTGAACGTATCGGGCTTAGATGGTTGCTTTCAAGCCCATCCGACCGAAAACAGCCATAATCCGACCGTTTTTATCGCATCCGACCGAAATTTCGGTCGGATGTGCGTTGATTAGCCGTAATCCGACCGTTTTTGAGTGTAAGAATTGGAAGATATGGACAATCCTTCGGATGGCAAATCGGACGGTCAGTCATTTGAATGATTGATAAATCATTCAGACATTCTAATGGCAATCCTTCCGGTCATTCATCCATAAGGCATAACATCCATCTGCTCATAAGTTCATTCAGTCATCTGTTCAAAAGTTCATACGTCTGTACATCCACACGTTCAGATGTTCATACGTTCATACGTCAGTACGTACTAACAGCATCTTTGCAATCAAGACTTCAATAAGCAACTATCTGCAGTAATGCACATTAACCAAATTGAAATCTCGAAAGCATTATATATCGCGTATTGTTATGTCAACTATCTTGAGCCAAATCTTATTCTTCCTCATTGCAAGAAGTTGGATTTTGCCAATGTTGATGTGGCAAATAATTGAAACAGTCGGCTATCCTGATTACAGCGGCCTTTCCCACATGAAGCCTATTGTAATTTGGTGCAATCAAGTCCTCTGATTCTGTAGGTTGCAACGGAATCCGTCGGGATTCTGCAAGGTATGTTTTGAGGCGCACGAAATTAAATTTGCGCCTCAAAACCCTTGCAGTATGTTGGTTGGTCTTACTCCAAAGTCGTAATCCCCGTTGCTGATTTCACACTCCGGTTTTTCCCTTTTTGTTTCTCATTGTGATTTGCAGTGAAGAAAAAAAGCCGACAAATCACATCGGACTTATCGGCTTAGGGTTGGGAGGTTTTTCCTTTACATCGGTGCATAGTTGATTTCACCGAGGGAGTTAATTGCGTCCTGTTTCAGACTGTCAACGACATGGAGATATCGCTCTGTCATCTTTATGGAGGTGTGTCCGAGGAGGCTCGACACCGTTTTAATATTCGCTCCTTTGGTGAGGACGTTCACCGCGAAGCTGTGGCGGGCGCAATGCCATGTGATTTTCTTCCTGATGCCTGCCGCCTTTACCCATTTACGCAGATACAAGTTGCAAATGTTATAATGCGGAACTTTGAATATCCGTTCATCAAAGTTCTCGTTCTCCGGCTCGCCGATCAGACGGATAAGAGTGTCGTTCAACGGAACGATTACCCAGCTCCGGCTGCTGTGGCCTTTTGTCTTTTGCTGTTGGAACCGCAATGTCTGGGTTGAATAGTCCACATTGCGGTAGGTCAACTGGCTTGTGTCGCACCAACGCACTCCGGTATATAAACCGAAGATGAACGCACGGTGAATTTCCGGTCTCTCGCCTTCAAAATGTGTCGCAACAAGCTGCTGTATTTCCTCCGGCAGAAGAATCTCTTTTTGCAGCGTCATGTTGTCGTTCTTCAACACGAAGCCACGGCACGGATTTTTCTTGATGAGGTCTTTGTCAACAGCCGCCGTAACCATACGCTTGAACATTCGGTAATAGATTTTCGGACCGTCGCCTGTTCCGTTCTCTTTCAGATACTCAACATAGGCAGCCACCATGTCGACCGTCAGTTGTGTCATCTTGAGATTATTCCCGTAGAGAGAATATCTCGGCGTATCGGCAAGAAAGTTCTTGAACTTTTGCAGTCCGTGCCCGAGTGTTATGCGGGTGTATTTAGTGAGGGCCGGAGATTTGATGAACTCGTTGCAGAACTCAAGGAAATCCTCGTCCATGTCTTTTCGGAGACGATAGCCCTCTCTGTCCTCCAAAAAAGATTGCTCACGTTCAAAACGTATCTTTTCAGCAAGGTCAAGAGTATTCCTGTTCTGCATACGCTCCTGCGGGTTGCGGGGATGAAGCCATATATACAGATTTAGGTTCTCTTTCTTGCGGGAATGTTTGATTTGGTATTTCGGTTTACCCGCCATCGCTCCTTCGATGTAAAACACCTGATTGCCGTCCTCGTCAATGACAGGCGTTTCACTTCTGCCGAGATAATATTCAAGGTAGAGGCTGGCACGTCCGTCGCTCAGTTCCGACTGCCGGAGTTTGGGATTCTGTTTCTTGCGATTTTCTAATTTTGCCATACAATTATAATTTTGCGCAAAGATAATCCGAGGTATAATAATCTGAAAATCGCCGTTTACAGACCTTAACATTTACCCTCTGACTACAGTCCATAATCGAGGGTACAAAAGGTGTACTTTTTGAGAAAATCGGGTCAAAAGCAGGAAAATCACCGCAATATTGATAATTGCTATTGCATTGCTAACAAGTATAATTAGCTCATTTGACTTATCTCGACTTTTCCATCAAAGAAATCTGGAAAATTCAATCGTAGCCAAGAATGTGGCAAACAGTAGATGCCTGGTAGATATGTTTATTCCGGCGACGGCAGGCGCGCGAGCGTCTATCGTTGCGCTGTAATCATATTCTGCGTGAGGCTTCTGCAGGTTTGCTCGTTCAGCTACGATGGGCAATACCAGAGCCTCGATGAGTGGAACGAGCAAACGGTACGGCTCTCACGCTTTTTCTTTATAAACCAATCGCCAACGAGGAGCGCCCTGCGGCATTTAATAGATATGCAGACGATACGTTCTGTTGACGATTTTCTAAGGCTTGAAAATATAATAGCCCGACAGAGAATGTCTGGGCTAACGTTCTTATATCGAGGGCAATCGAATGCATCGTGGCCAATTCAATCAACATTATTTCGAAAATTTGGAAAATCTTGGAATGGAAATGAATGCTGGGGTAAGTATTTGGAGTGCTACGAGTTTATAAGGGATAATATGGTCTCGCAAGAGATTCTTTCGTATAAACCATATTTCGAAAATGCTGATTTTTACATTCTATCCATGCTCCGGCATTTAGGGTTCCCATGTCATTTAATAGATTGGTCGGCATCTCTAAGAATAGCGACAATCTTTGCGTGTTCTGAGTCTCCAGATACTGACGGCTCACTTTGGGTCTTAACAACGGATCAGCAATTTAACGAAAAGCCTCTTGCTGTCTCTCCGTTCGAAGTTGAAAATCCGGAATTGATTTGTAAGGAGTTTGACCTTATTCCTGATGGGAAAGGCTTTTCAGATTTCCCTGTTGGAAGGCTAAGAAGATTTCGGCAAAATGGCTTTATGTCAATCATCCCTTGTAAATATATTTCAGATGAGTTCGAATCGCTTCTCAATGGTAATCAGTCTCTTCATAAGATAGTCATACCAGCAGAATCGAAAGGTATTCTTATGGAGTCTCTCAAAGGATATGAAATGATGTCAAATTATCTGATGGGGCAAGATGCCAAAGACTAAAGGCTTCAAACTATAATTAAAAAAGAATTAAATGAATTTATCAAATAACCAATAGATATTATGAAACAATTACTAACACTTATTGTGCTCATATGCAGCTATGTACTATGCGGAGCACAAGCGACATCCCTGACAGTCGACAATCAGACTCCAGGTTGGCTATCAAGCAAAATCAACTACGGAGACCAGTTGACTGTCGAAAACCTGACTTTAACAGGCTACTTTAACGTAACGGACTTTAATTTCATCACGGATTTATCAAACCGACGCTCTTTGCGTGGAGTGTTGGATTTATCAGAAGCACATATTGTCGCAGGTGGTGAGGAAATTGGTCATTCTAGTTTGGAAGATGACACTTGGAACTCAGATATATTTTATCCAGAACTTCCAATTCAAAAGGTCATTCTGCCCAAATCATTGAAGAGCGGAAAGTACGGAACGGGCATATGGGCTAATGCAGATACAATAATTGTTCCTAAGGCATTTGATAAACGAATGTCCTTACTAAATAAGGGTAAAACGTATCCATTCTATTTTATTCCAGAGGGCGTTGAACAACTCGATAATATTTCATATAAAAAGGTCTTAGTGCCCGAGACTTGTAAAAAAATCGAATATAGTATTGAGGATGCTACATTATATGCACCTTGGGAAACTCCTTTAGTCGAAGCTGTATATTATGTATATACTTCGGATGGTGGCATATATTATTATCCCGAGGGAGTGATATATGTACCGAATGGAAGCAAAGATAATTATAAGACTTCCGATTTTAAAAAGATGGACATCAGAGAATATGGTGATATAGAGTTGATCTTCGATACTAAATCGGAGAAGGTTTACGCTAATGAGCCGGTTCCTTTGAAATATGAAATTCAAGGTTGGAAGGATGAAATCGGATGGTTGGATGTTAAATCAGATAATGACAAGTTCGTAGTGGATTTAGATGCGAATCAAATTGTATTTAAAGAAGCCGGTCATTATGAGATTACGTTGACACCTCGTACGATTGTCCCATATTTCAACACAATAGGAGGTACATGTTCATTCGAGGTTCTTGAACATGCCACATCGGTTGAGATGCCCTCAGACCTAAAGATTGGAATAGGAGAATCATCTAAGTTGTCTGCCACTGTTCAGCCTGCTGGCAAAACATTGGATAAGGTAACGTGGAAGACAACGGACTTCTTTATTGCATCGGTTGATGACGATGGCCTTGTCAAGGGCCATTCGCGTGGTTCCTGCAAGATAATTGCTACATCGGTGGATGGGGGACATACGGCCATTTGCGACGTGACAGTCGTACAGCCGGTAGAATCTGTCTCGCTTTCCTATAAAGATGTTAGCCTGAAAGTTGGAGAAAATAAACAATTGGAAGCCTCTGTTTATCCGATTAACGCTGATGATAAATCAATTGTCTGGACTTCGGCAGATGAATCGATTGCAAAGGTGTCTGAAGATGGTATAGTGACGGCAGTCGCTCCAGGCAATACGCAGATATTGGCTGTTTCAAATTATAATCACGAAATTACAGATGCGTGCGCGGTGACTGTAATCCAGCCTGCAACAGGTATTGCTCTTGATAAGACCCAGGTAGAACTGATTGAGGAAGAATCAATGCAGCTTCGTGCTAATGTATTGCCTGAAAACGCATCGAATAAAGGCGTATTATGGACAAGTTCTGATATGAGTATCGCTATGATATCGCAGGACGGAATGTTGTATGCCATCAAACCTGGCAAAGCGACAATAATGGCAACTGCTGTAGATGGAGGCTTCTCAGCATTATGCAGAGTCGTTGTCATGGAAAATTCTGGTATTGAATCAGTAATTGCTGACAAGACCTCCAATGTGAAAGTTTATAACATTAATGGATATCTGATTTACGAAGGTCGGTATTCTGACGCAAAACTCACTCCTGGATTCTATATCCTTAAATCTGATGGGAAGAGTTATAAACTAAGGATTGAATTAACAGCTTATCAATCCGTATCCATTTGAGCCCCAGTCAAGGAATACCCTCTTAGACTGGGGCTTATTGATTGTCTATATACATTTATAATAATAATAGGTAAGAATTTAAGATTATTATCAAAACACTCTCAATTTGCTAAGGGTTCCTGTTATATTTTGAGTTTCGTGACATGTAGTGTTTTCATCGCTCCAATTTGTCGTTAGGAGGTGCGAATCATTTCGCACCTCACGCGTTCGCGCAGCGCTAATGGCATTAATATTCAGTAAGCATTGGCGGTCTACGCCGTATGCGTAAGGTGCGAAAGAATTCGCACCTCCTAAGGCTTGCGTTTCGAATTGTTCCTTCTGGCCTCCGCGTATCCGTCCGGATGGCGAGGTGGTGTATGGGTGGGGGATTAGCGGAGGCGGGAGGCGGTGGAGGGGGTGCCGACAATCCAGAGGCGGTCGGAAGGCTGGAGGGGGATGGTGGCGGGGTGGTCGAAGAATTCGCCGTAGCGCTCGAGGGCTACGACGTGGGTGCTGTAGTTGCGGCGCACGTCGGCCGAGGCCAGGGTCTGGCCGATCAGTGGGGAGGTGGAGGTGAGTTCCACGCTGGTGAGGCGGAAGTCGTCGAGCCCGGGTGCATCGGGTTGCGGCGGCGCGTCGACGTCCATTACGCCAACCACGGCCTCGATCTGCTCGTCGGTGCCGATTACGCCGACCACGTCGCCGGGGAATATGCGTGTGTCGCCGCCGGGCACCACGATGAGCGTGCTTCCGCGCTGTATCATCACTACGCTGACGCCGTACTGCTGGCGTATGCGGCTGTTGACCAGGCGCTCGCCCACAAACGGGCAGCCGTAGCCCACGCGGATGTAGGCCAGATGGAGGTCGTTGACGAGGTTGTTGTTTTTGCCTGTGCGGCGCAGTTCGCGCTCGTTGAGGTTGTCGAGGAATCGCGCTTCGAGCTGCCGGAGCTGCCGGTTGAGTTTCTGCGAGAAGAGCATGATAAGCAGGAGCATGAGTGCGACACCTACCACGATGCCCACGCGCAGGGAGTAGAACGACGTGAGTTCATGGACGATGAACCCCAGCGCCAGCATAAGGCGGAACAGCATCATCACGATGCGCGGTCCGCGCAACTGGTTGGCCGACAGTCGGGCGCGCTCGTTGCCGCTGTTCATGGCCGGCGGCAGGCAAAGGGCGAGCAGGAAGGGTGCCATCAGGGCGAGTGTTAGCGCGGCTCCGACAAGGCGGTACCACGACGGCATCCACTCCTGCAGTTTCGGCACCATATAATTATGGCATACCAGCGAAATGGCCACGAGGACAATCGAATACATTATGATACGCCAGAGGTAGCGCCGCAGCAGAACCACCCAGGCGCGCCCGGTGGCGCCTTCCTTGCGGGTGTGGCCGGGGTAGCGGTTTACGAGTATGCGCAGGCGCCGAGGCAGGTGGCGCTCCAGCGCCGTGTAGGCCGGATCGGCCATGCGGATGAAATATGGCGTTGTGAAAGTGGTGATTACCGATACGGCCACTACTATCGGGTATATTTCATGATTCAGGACGCCCAGACTCATGCCGAGCGTGGCGATGATGAATGCGAACTCGCCTATCTGGGTGAGCGAGAATCCTGATTCCATGGCGATTCGCAGGGGTTGCCCGGTGATGAGCATGCCGAAAGTTCCGAATACGATCATTCCCACGACTACTACCACCGAAAGCAGCAGAATCGGCCACCAGTATTCCACAATCACCGCGGGCTGCACCATCATACCCACCGAAATGAAGAACACGGAGCCGAACAGGTCTTTCACGGGGGTGACTACGTGCTCGATGCGCTCGGCGTAGCTCGTTCCGGCCAGAATCGAGCCCATTACGAAGGCGCCGAGGGCAAGCGAGAAGCCGCAGAACACCGAGAATACGGCCATGCCCAGACAGAGTCCCATCGAAACTACCAGGAGGGTCTCCTCGTTGAGAAACCGGCGGAACCGGTTGAGGGCCGACGGAAGCACGAACACTCCCACCAGAAACCATATGATTAGGAAGAATGCCAGTTTGCTGACGCTCATAAGCATCTGCCCTCCCTCCACGCTCTTGTTGACGGCAATCGACGACAGCACCACCATCATCACCACGGCAAAGAGGTCCTCGACGATAAGAACGGCGAAAACCAGCGAGGCGAACTTCTTCTGCCTGAGCCCCAGATCGGTGAACGCCTTGATTATTATCGTGGTCGACGACATGCTCAGCATGCCACCCAGAAAGAGCGAGTTGATGTGGGTGAATCCCAGCAGATGGCCGATAATGAATCCTGTGGCCATCATCCCGGCCACAATCACCACGGCGGTGACAACGGCCGAGCCGCCAGTGTTCAGCAGCTTCTTGAAACTGAACTCCAGTCCGAGCGAGAAGAGCAGCACGATAATGCCTATCTGGGCCCAGAACTCAATGTTGGCTTCGGTGGTGACCGAGGGGAGCGGCGTGAAGTTCGGGCTGGCCAGAAACCCGGCCACGATGTAGCCGAGCACCACCGGCTGCTTTATCCATTTGAAAAGCAGCGTTACGATGGCGCCGAGCAGCAGAATGAAAGCGAGGTCGGAAATCAGGCTGTCGATGCTGTTCATATGTGGAATCAGCTATAAAGATAGCGTTTTATAGATTTTTTGGGAGTCTTTTCAAATTCGTGGGGAATAAGCTGTATGCGGTCCACCCGCTCGTAGGGGGCGACAAGGCTGTTGAGCTCGTTGCGGTTGGCCTCCATCAGCTCGGGGAGAGCCTGCATGTCGACCTTGTCGGCATCCATGCGCTCGTAGTCGGGATAGACTATAGCTGTCAGACCCTTTCCGCGCTCCACCACGAGGCTTTCAGCCACGTAGGGCATGTTGTTGAGCTTGGCTTCAATTTCCTCGGGATAGATGTTCTGGCCGGAGGCGCTGAGAATCATCGTCTTGTAGCGGCCTTTGATGAATAGAGTGCCATCGGCCGCGCGGGTGCCCATGTCGCCCGTGTGCAGCCAGCCTTCTTCGTCGATGGTGGCGGCGGTAATGTCGGGAGCCTTGTAATATCCTTTCATGCGGTCCTGACCGCGCACACAGATCTCGCCCGGCTCCGTCTCGGGATTTTTGCTCCCCATGATTTTCGACTCCATGCAGGGGAGAGTGCGTCCGCAGGACGACGGCACGAACGAGCGCCAGGGAGTGTGGCTTATAAGCGGGCCGCATTCGGTCATCCCGTAGCCAACGGTGAAGGGGAATTTGATGCGGTACAGGAATTGCTCCACTTCGCTGTTGAGCGGCGCTCCGCCGATAATCACCTCCTCGAACTGGCCTCCGAATGCCTCTACAAGCTTGTTGCGGATTTTGGCATAGATGGCGTTGTCGATAAACGGTACAGCGAGCGCCCAGCGGATGGCGCGTTTGGTAATCATCGGCACTATCTGCTTGCGGTAGATTTTTTCGAGAATCAGGGGCACGCATATCACCAGATTCGGTTTCACTTCGCTGAATGCCTTCAGAAGCAGCTTCGGCGTGGGGGCTTTCCCGAAGATGGTGATGAAAGTGCCGACGGCCAGGGGCACGAGCATATCGAAGGCGCATCCGTAGGCATGTGCCAGCGGCAGGAATGAAAGCGCGCGCGACCCCTCGTAGTGCAGTCGGCTGACTATGCCGTAGTTCACGTTGCCCGCGATGTTGTCGTAAGTCAGCATCACTCCTTTGGAGAATCCAGTAGTGCCGGAAGTGTAGTTGAGTATGGCGGTATTTTCGGCATCGATTTCGGGGTAGACCACATCCTCCCGTCGGAACCCCTTCGGATATGTCGCCTTGAATTTGCGCGTGAGGTTGCGGATTATGCGCGAAGGCATCTGATGGCCCTCGGTTTCGCGCTCGGCGAGTACCTGGCGCGTCTCGAGCGAGACGGCGGCCTTAAGCTCAGGCATCTCCTCGAAATCCAGAGTCTCCCATATGGAGCTGTTTACAAAAAGCACCCGGGCGTCGGAGTGGTTGACTATATGCTGGGCATCGTGAGGATTGAAGTCGGCAAGAATCGGAACGATTGTGGCGCCGTAGGTTATTGTCCCGATAAACATAACTACCCAGGAGGCGGAGTTTTTACCCAGGAGAGCCACATGGTCGCCGGGCTTCAGGCCTATCTGTCGGTAGAAGAGGTGCAGACGGGCTATACGGCGGGCGAAGTCGGCGTAGGTCATCACTTCCGGGCTGCCGTAGTCGGTAAGGGCGGGGAGATCCCAGTTGTTGCGGAAACTATTCTGGTATATTTTCAGGATATGGTCGTCGTATCGCATTTTAAGTCGGGTTTGGATAATGCGGGTTAATATGTACGTAGGTTAATATATCTTTACGTAGCAACGGTGTCTTTTATTGTTCCGGATGCGTCAGAGAATGGGAGAGAAGAGCCTCATGAAGGATTCGAGCATCCGTCGGGGCAGCGGGCGGGCGCGCCATTCGGCCGAGGTGACGCGTCGGCTGTCGCGCATGTCGCGGAAGAACATAGCCTTGAGCCGGGCGTTGAATTCGGGAGAGTATATCAGCATATTGGCCTCGAAATTATGTTCGAAGCTGCGGAAATCGAAATTGGTGGAGCCGACGGTGCAGAAATCGTCGTCGACGATTATGGCCTTGCTGTGGAGCATCCCTTTCTGATAGAAATAGACTTTCACCCCGGCACGCAGGCAGTCCATGATATAGGAATTTGACGCCCATCGGAGCATGTCGCTGTCGCTGCGCTGCGGCACAATCAGCCTTACGTCGACCTTCGAGAGGGCGGCGAGCTGCAGCGCCTGCACCAGACCTTCGGTGGGGATGAAATAGGGTGTGAGGATGTAGACGCACTTGCGGGCTTCGGAGATTACCTGCTGGAACACGAGCGTCATGTTCATCCACTGTGTGGTGGGGCCGCCGGTGACGAGCTGCAGGCCCACCGGGCTGTCGGCCGACGGGCCGGCGAAGTCGGTCTCCTGCAGCAGGGGCTGCCCCATGAAATTCCAGTCGACGGCAAACGACTGCTGGAGCGCGGCAACGGCCGGCCCCTGAATGCGCAGGTGGAGGTCGCGCCACATGGCGAACATCTTGCCGCCGTCGATATAGCGGTCGGCTATGTTCATTCCGCCGATGTAGCCCACACGCCCGTCGATTATCACAATCTTGCGGTGGTTGCGCCAGTTGATACGGGTCCCGAACGGCGGAAATACCACCTTGAAAAACGGATAGGCCTCCACTCCGGCGCGCCGCATCTCCTTGAGGGCCTTGCGCGAGAGGCGGAAGGAGCCTACATGGTCGTAGATTACGCGCACCTTTACACCGGCGCGGGCGCGCTCTTCAAGAGCTTCAATCACGCGGCGCCCGACTTTGTCGTCGATAAGTATGTAGTACTGGAGGTTGATATAACGGCGCGCGTTGCGGATATCGGCCAGCAGAGCCTCGATTTTGTCGGCGCCGTTGTCGAAGATATCAACTTTGTTGCCGTCGTAGTAGTTGGAGCCGCAGAGCGACGATGCCAGGTTGATGCGGTTGCGGATATGCTCCGGTGGCTTCCCCTGACGGGCGCTGGCGCTGCTGCGGTTGGTAAGACGTCGCAGGATGCGGCGGTTGCGCCGCGATATTATGCGCTTGTTCTGAATGTTGCGGCCGAAGAATATGTAGAGGATAAGTCCGACCATCGGCACGACGAGGAGCACCGTGACCCACGCGAGCGATTTCACGGGGTTGCGGTTTTCGCTGACCACCACGGCGATTATGCCAAGTATGGTCAGCGCGTAGACTGTGGCGACACACCACCACAGCCATCCGAATCCTATGTATTGTCCAAGCCAGTGCAAGGAGGGTTATGGAGTTTTAAGGAGTTTAAGGAGTTTAGGGAGTTTAGGGGGTAGGGGTTGTATGGTTGGTTTTAATTATTCTTCGAGCAGGTCGTGGCGCAGGATGAGGTCTGAGACCGTGAGGGCGTCTTCCACATGGCGCGCTACGTTGCTGCCGAAGCCTGAGGTGTCGCCGACGATGCGTCCGCGGTGACTTACGGCAAATGCCGGCGAGCGTTCGGCCACGGCCGAGAAGCCCATGCCGCGCCAGCCGTAGTCGAGTCCCATCTGGTCGAGCAGGGTGGGATAGACGTCGATCTGCCCCATTACGGCCGCGCGTCGGCCGGCAATCGGGGCGTTGAGAACGATCAGCGGAACATATTCCTCGGGGTTTATCATCCTGGCTCCCGAGGCGTCGCTTCGAAGGGCCGAGCGCCAGTGGGAAAGAGCTTCGTGGTCGCCGGTGACCACAACCATAGTGCGGTTCCAGTCGGGGCGCTGGCGCAGATAGTCGAGCAGCCGCCCGACGGCCTGGTCGGTATAGTGTACAGCCGTCATGTAGTCGCGCAGTCGGGCCGGATATCCTCCGTCGAGCGATATTGTCTGCAGTTCCGCCGGAATTTTGAAGGGGGCGTGGCCCGAGAGGGTGTTGATCTGTACGTAAGCTTTCTCGCCGTCGGGCCAGACTTCGCCACGTTGCATCTTGGCTATGGCCTGCGAGATTACGGCGTTGTCGCTCGGCGTGTCGCCGTTGATGCGCTCAGAGGTGTTCCAGCTGTCGCGCAGGTGAATGTGGTCGATTCCGAACGATCTGGCCATCATCTCGGCGTTCCATCGCCAGGGGCGGTCGCCGCTGAGGAGGTATGTTTTGGCTCCCTGCTGCTTCATGGCGTCGGGTAGGGTGTGGAAGCGGTTGCCGCTGCGGGTCATCGCGAAAGCTCCCGAACGGGTGGGGTGCATTCCTGCGAGTGCGAGGAGCTGCCCGTCGCTGGTACGCCCGGCGGCAGCCTGCGAGAGCACTCTCGGAGCGTAGAAACTGCGCATGGCGCTGTCGCGGAGCATACGGTTGAGGTTGGGCGTAAGTTCTTTCCCCTCCACTTTCATGCCGATTGGCCATGACTCCAGCGACTCCCAGAATATGATCACCAGATTGTCGCGCCGGGCCATCGTATCGGCCGGTTCGCCCATGGCCGAACGCATTGCCACGTGGTTGCGGCCCCATGAAGCCACATATTTCTGCTGCTCGGGACTGATCGAGTCCGGCACTTCAAGACTTTCGGCAATAAGCACGCCGGGGATGGTGTATACCACCGGCGCCACAATTCCGTTGTAGCTCGAGCGCAGTCGGGCCACGTGCCGGGCCATTCCTCCGCAGGCCATGGCTACAAATCCGGCCAAAAGGGCGAGCGCTCCGAGGGTAAGGGTGTAGAAGATTATGTTGGGCCGGGGCTCGTCGGCCTCGTCGGCCGGCTGCATGAGCAGGAAGGTAGCCACGGCTATGGCCGGAAGCACCAGATACCACCATGAGAAGCGCGTGCCTACGGCACCGGTGAAATCGAGAACCGACGCTACGCTGGGGTAGGCACCCAACGGTATAGAGCTGTAGAATGCCGCGCCATACATCAGGTTGGCGGCAAGCACACAGTCGGCCAGCAGGAGTACAACCAGCTGCGGCCACTGACGGCGGCTCGCCACGGCCGGCAGGGCAAGCACCGTGGCCAGGAGGATGCCGTTGATGTATGTGCCTGCGTAGGCCAGCGCGCGCGGGTTTGTCGGAAGGCACCACATCAGGTCGAATGCTACGACCGTCAGCAGGCAACCGATCCACGCCACCAGAAAGCGGCGCGTCCAGAGGGCTTCGGGAAACATCAGCCGCCCTATGGCTCCGATGAAAATGTTTTTCTTTTTGTAAAGTCCCATAATGTGTGAACTCGGTTGGACGATGGAGGTGGGAATCTCGATGCCAGTGGTCGGTTTTACCACAAATGTACTAACTTATATTCACAAAAACAAAAATCCACCCCGACTTGGTTTAACCCCGGCAGTATTTTCTCCAAAATGATTACGGGATGGAATTAAGGGCGCGTTTTGCTCGTTTGGCGGAAAAAAGGTAAATTTGCGCTCCGGGGGATGATAAACCAACATGACTATGAAAGAAACATTGGGCGAGATGCCCGAATCCAATGGGGGACGGCAGCAGGGCTGCCGTCTGGTAAAAAAAGAGTTTGTGGTGCCTTTCGTGCTGGTCACGTCGCTATTTTTCGTGTGGGGCTTCGCCCGCGCTATCCTCGACGTGCTCAACAAGCATTTCCAGATGTCGATGGACATCACCATGACCCGCTCGGCCATGATTCAGGCCACGACGTATATCGGGTATTTTCTTATGGCCATTCCGGCCGGTGTGTTCATCACGCGCCGCGGCTATCGTCCGGGCGTGGTTCTCGGGCTGTTGCTTTTCGGCATCGGAAGTCTGATGTTTATTCCGGGCGAATGGCTGGGGTCGTTTGATTTCTTCCTTGTGTCGCTCTTCGTGATAGGGTGCGGCCTGGTAGTGCTTGAGACGGCTGCCAACCCCTATATCACAGAGCTTGGCGATCCCTCGACGGCTCCGAGCCGGTTGAATCTGGCGCAGTCGTTCAACGGCCTGGGCTGCATCCTCGCGCCGGTGATTGTGGGCGGAATCCTTTTCAGCAACCCGGAGGCTTCGGTGGCCCTGCCGTACACGGTGATGGGCGTGGCTGTTCTTGGTGTGGCGGTGGTATTCTGCTTCGTCAAGCTTCCGGAAATCAACAGTCGCGAGCAAATCGTGGCCTCGGCGGCAACCGACGCTCCGCGCGGAGGCGCCGGCGCGGCGTTGCGCCGCCTGGTGACCAACAAGGGATTTATGGCAGGGGTCGGCGCGCTTTTCTGCTACGAGATTGCCGAAATATCTATTAATACATTCTTCATCAACTATGCCACCGACGGCGGCTGGCTCACACCGGCGCAGGCGGCCACGGTGCTCTCAGTGTGCGGTCTCGGCCTGTTCATGGTGGCCCGTGTGGCCGGAAGTTTCATTATGAGCCGGATTCCGGCGCGCAAGGTGCTTGCCGTCTGCTCGGTGCTCACAGTCGCAGGGTCGCTCGCCGTGGCGCTCGACTTCGGTATGGTGTCGCGTTGCGGAGTGTTTGTATGCTATGCCTTTGAGGCTATTATGTTTCCCACAGTGTTCGCTCTGACAATTCCCAAAGCGGGTAGCGACACAAAAATGGCGTCGTCGCTCATGATGATGACGCCGCTGGGTGGCGCAGTCGGGACCACTCTCATGGGGTGGGCTGCCGACAGCTGGGGTATAGCCACGGCATTCGTGGTGCCCTGCGCCGGCTACGTGCCCGTAATGCTCTACGCTATGGCGCAGCTGCGCAAAAAATGAATTGAGAGGAAAGGCTGAAATCCGGAATGCGGGGAGGGTCGACCGCTCTGATCAGCCTACAATGGCGTTCACTGCGGCCTCGTCGGCCGAGAAGGGGCCGGAAGCGCCGAGCTTGAGGGTGCACATCGCTGCTGCGAATTTTCCGGCCTCGAGATAGTCCGCACCCTGGTTGCGCTTGTAGAGGTATCCGGTCATATAAGTGTCGCCGCATCCTGTGGCGTCGACCACTTCGGCCGGCGGATAGGCCGGAATCTCGTAAAAATTGCCTCCGGCATATATCAGGGAACCATAGCTTCCGAGGGTCAGCAATACTTCTTTCACTCCCCATCCGGCCAGAATGCGTGCGGCTTCGCACGGGTCGGAGCTTCCCGTAAGGGTCTCCATCTCTTTTTCGTTGGCTTTGAGGATGTCGATGTATTTCATAGCCTCGACCTTCTCGGGCCAGTCGACGGCGAATACATCCTCGCCGCGCACCTCGCGCAGATATCCCTGGGCGTCGACCGACACAATGCCGCGGCCGGCCAGGGAGCGTATGGCGTCGAGCGAGAAATCGTCGGCTAAAAGCGTGCCGAGGTGGAAATAACGGGCTTTTATGTCGCGCAGGCCGTCGACGGTGAATGGCGCGGCTTTGGCGAGTACGCGCTGCGTGCGGTCGTTCTGGTCCTCTCCGTATTTATTCTCGAAATAGACTGAAGTGGGCGAGGGGAGCACCTCCACGTCGACGCCTTCGGCGCGGATGTCGTCTACGGCTTTCATCTCGCTTGGAGCGAGCGACGTGACAAGCAGAAATCCCGTGGGATTCAGGTGTGCCATACCGTGGGCGAAATAGAAGGCGGTGCCTCCGGGCATGTGGACGGTGTGGCGCGGTGTCACGATTTTGTCGAGGGTTATGTGGCCGATGCAGCAGATGTCGTATGTATGGTTCATTCCTGAAGTTGAAGAATGTGTCTTGTGAAGCCATTTAAGAAAAAAGTTTCAAACGACTTCGTTGACTGACTCATGATGTGAGCGGCAAAGGTAGCGATTTTTTCACCCTTTGCCAAAACAAATGTTCCAACTGCCTTACGGTGTGTCTCTCCGACCGTCGGACCCCTGCCGGAAATCGTTGCGCACACTGTCGAACAATCGTGCGTCCCGATTGTTGTAACAATGGTATTTCCTTATTGGCGGCTTTCTTGCCGGAGCGGTCGCGCTCCGGCGGTTTTCAAAAAAAATCTAAAAATTAATTATTACGGAAATTTTTCCGCAATCAAAGTTGGCAAAACAAAAAAAGCTGACTAACTTTGCACCCGGATAACAGCAACCCTCCCGCCCGAGGAGTTGCGCTTTGATTAAGAAACAACCAAACAACTTCATTTTAAGATATCTAAAACAAAATGAGCAAGATTGATTTAACCCAGTATGGTATTTCGGGCACCCCGAAAATCTACCACAACCCCTCGTGGGATGAACTCTTCATCGACGAAACCAAACCCGGCCTCACCGGCTACGAAAAGGGTCAGGTTACAGAGCTCGGAGCTGTGAACGTTATGACGGGTATCTATACCGGCCGTTCGCCCAAGGATAAATTCTTCGTCGACGACGACATCTCCAGAAATACCATCTGGTGGACATCCGACGAATATAAGAACGACAACAAACCCATCACTCCCAAAACCTGGGACGCTCTCAAGGCTATCGCCGACAAGGAACTCAGCGACAAGCCCCTCTACGTTGTCGACGCTTTCTGCGGTACCAACAAGGACACCCGCCTCGCCGTTCGCTTCATCATGGAAGTGGCATGGCAGGCTCACTTCGTGACCAACATGTTCGTTCGCCCCACCAAAGAGGAACTCGAAGACTTCACCCCCGACTTCGTAGTGCTCAACGCCTCCAAGGCCAAGGTTGAGAACTGGAAGGAACTCGGCATCAACTCCGAGACCTGTGTTGCCTTCAACCTCACCCAGCGCATGCAGGTAATCATCAACACCTGGTACGGCGGTGAGATGAAGAAGGGTATGTTCTCCATCATGAACTACTACCTCCCCCTCAAGGGCATGGCTTCGATGCATTGCTCGGCCAACACCGATATGAACGGTGAGAACACCGCCATCTTCTTCGGCCTCAGCGGCACTGGCAAAACCACCCTTTCCACCGACCCCAAACGTCTGCTCATCGGCGACGACGAGCACGGCTGGGACGACAACGGCGTGTTCAACTACGAGGGCGGCTGCTACGCCAAGGTTATCAACCTCGACAAGGAGAGCGAGCCCGATATCTACAACGCTATCCGTCGCAACGCTCTGCTTGAGAACGTTACTGTAGACGCCGAAGGCAAAATCGACTTCGCCGACAAGAGCGTTACCGAGAATACCCGCGTAAGCTATCCCATCAACTTCATCGAGAAGATCGCTCCGGGCAGCCACGGTCCCGCCGCCAAGAACGTTATCTTCCTTTCGGCCGACGCATTCGGCGTTCTGCCCCCCGTTTCGATTCTGACTCCCGAGCAGACCAAGTACTACTTCCTGAGCGGCTTCACCTCGAAACTCGCCGGCACAGAGCGTGGCATCACCGAGCCCACTCCCACTTTCTCGGCTTGCTTCGGCGCAGCCTTCCTGAGCCTGCATCCCACCAAGTATGCCGAAGAGCTCGTGAAGAAGATGGAAAAGAGCGGTGCCAAGGCATACCTCGTGAACACCGGCTGGAACGGCACAGGCAAGCGTATCTCCATCCGCGACACCCGCGGCATCATCGACGCCATCCTCGACGGCGCTATCCTTTCCGCTCCCACCAAGCAGATTCCCATCTTCGACTTCACCGTGCCCACCGAGCTTCCCGGTGTTGATCCCAAGATTCTCGACCCCCGCGACACCTATGCCGATCCCGCTGAATGGACTGCAAAGGCTACCAAGCTCGCCGAGATGTTCATCAACAACTTCAAGAAGTTCGAGCACAACGAAGCCGGCAAGGCTCTCGTTGCCGCAGGTCCCCAGCTCTAAGCCGTGGATTTGTAATCCCGAATTGAACGGTGCGGCCTTTCGCGCCGCATCTGCTCCAAATACCACATCAACGCTCCAGGCGCCGACATCCCCGAATGCGAGGGTATCGGCGCCTGCCGCATTTCAAGGCCACGTATTCGATCGGGCGTATTCAATCGGAGTCCCGGTTGGAATCTCAGTTGGCGGAATCTCGGTTGAAGTCCCGGTTGGCGCCTCGGGTGATAAATTTTACGGCGAAAATGAGTGTAATTTCGGGAAAATGGCTAAATTTGCAGAATCCAACCGGAATTTTTAAGACTCAATTATCAATATAAATTTGTAAACAACAATGGCTTACGTAATTACCGACAAATGCGTCGCTTGCGGCACCTGCCTGCCCAACTGCCCCGTTGAAGCAATCTCGGAAGGCGACATCTATGTAATCGACCCCGACACCTGCATCGAGTGCGGCACTTGCGCTGAAGTTTGCCCCAGCGAAGCTATCATCCCCGGCGAATAATCCGCTTCGGATTCCATCCTTCGGGATAATTAAAGTTACCGCTAAAGGCGGCGCATCGGCTCGGCCGGGGCGCCGCCTTTACCATGTGGGGCCAATTTAGTTTTAATTAGCTTTAAGGGCGCGGTTTTCGCCAAATATTTGCTATCTTTGCATTGTAGCTGACGTATGGCCCGAAGCTGCTGCCGCTGCCGCGTAATGCCTGCCGTATAGTCTGCTTAATTGCCAATAAACCAACAACTTTATAAACTCTGATTTATTTACTATGTCGAAAGTAACAGTCGTAGGCGCCGGCAACGTAGGCGCCACTACAGCTAATGTGCTCGTAACGTCGCAGATTGCCGACGAAGTGGTTCTCATTGACATCAAAGAGGGCGTTTCCGAAGGTAAGGCAATGGACATCATGCAGACCGCCAATATCCTGCATCTCCAGAGCCGTCTTACCGGTGTGACCAACGACTACGCCAAGACCAACAATTCCGACGTCGTAGTAATCACCTCGGGCGTTCCCCGTAAGCCCGGCATGACCCGCGAGGAGCTCATCGGTGTAAACGCCAAAATCGTGAAATCGGTTACCGACAGCGTGCTTGCCCATTCGCCCAACGCCATCATCATCTGCGTGGCTAACCCGATGGACACCATGACCTACCTGATCCACAAGATTTCCGGTCTTCCCAAAAACCGCATTATCGGCATGGGCGGTGCCCTCGACAGCGCCCGCTTCAAATATTTCCTGAGCATCGCTCTGGGTGCCAACGCCACCGAGGTGGAAGGTATCGTAATCGGCGGCCACGGCGACACCACCATGATTCCCCTTACCCGCTATGCTGCATACCGCGGCATACCCGCTTCCACGCTCATTCCGGCCGAGCAGCTCGAAAAGGTTGCCGCCGACACCATGGTGGGCGGCGCAACGCTCACCAAACTCCTCGGCACTTCCGCATGGTATGCTCCCGGTGCAGCCGCAGCCCAGATGGTAGCCGCTGTGCTCGGCGACCAGAAGAAGCTCATCTCTTGCTCCTGCCTGCTCGAGGGCGAATACGGCCAGAGCGACCTCTGCATCGGCGTTCCCGCCATCATCGGCCGCAACGGTGTGGAGAAAATCGTGGAATTCGACCTCAACGACCAGGAAAAAGCCCTCTTCGCCAAGAGCGCCGAAGCAGTTCACAAAACCAACGAAGCCCTCAAGGCCGCTCTCTGATTCCCCTACCGTAAGCCGGAAATCAGAACCCAGCATCCAACAAACAGGCAAGGCAGTTGTTTTATCATGTGAAGATAAGCGGCTGCCTTGCCGCGTTTATCCGCAATAGCTGTGCGCGTAAACATTATCCTTAATCACTCTTACAACCAATAAATAACGTATGAAAATCCGCAACATCCTGGCTGCCGCCGCTCTTACACTTCTGGCAGCCGAAGTGACCACCTCGTGCAGCAAGCGTGCCGAGCAGAACCAGGCCGAGGAAACCGAAAGCGCAACCGGCGAAGTAGATCCCGAGCAGATTGGCGAGGCGGTGCATATAGTTAAGGCCGGCGAGGAAATTTACCCCGTAGAGGGGAAACTAGTGGTCGTAGACTTCAACGCCACCTGGTGCGGCCCCTGCCGCCAGTTCGGCCCCGTATTCGAGGCTGTGGCCGCAGGCAACGCCGACAAGGCACTGTTCTATAGCGTCGACGTAGATCAGAATCCCGAGCTCGCGGGCAAATTCGGCGTGGAATCTATCCCCATGGTAGTCTACATGACTCCCGACGGCGAATTCACCTCTACCGTAGGCTACATGGACGAAGCCACCTTCGCCTCCACCCTCGCCTCCAAGCTCCCTAAATAATCACCAAGTATATAACGAATAAGGCGATGGGCCGCAGTCGTGGCCCATCGCCTTATTCGTTATAACCATGCCTTTAGAGCGCAGCGATACGGCGGATTGCTGCGAGACGATTCATGAAGGTGGGATTGGACTTCGTGCGGGCTTTGTTGAAGGAGTTCTGAAGGTTAATCCAGAAATCTGCCTCTATGCCGAGCGAAGCCTCCAGCAGCAGGGCATATTCAATCGTAAAATCACGTTTGCCGTTTATCAGTTCGTTGAGCAGCGATACTTTTATGCCAATTTCCTGCGCAAGACGGGATTGTGAGATTCCCCGCGATTCAATTTCCTCCCTGAGGATTTCTCCGGGATGAGTCGGCTCGAATGGCGTCAAGTTGTTGGCAATCATATCGGGATTTACCCCTGGCAGTGTAAACATATCAGTCGTAATGGTTAGAGAGTTCTACAATTTTACAAATTTTTATTATAGCGTTGTCAGATACTGAGTCAAGTGCAAATTCTATTCGGTACTGGTTGTTTACACGAATGGAAAACAACCCAGCCTTGTCGCCCTTAAGAGCCTCGAAATGCAATGCGTTAAATCTGTATAGGCTTTCGGGCGATGGTGCAGCCTGCAATTGCTCTATTCGACGCTTGTAAAGCTTGATTACAGGCGGTTGGAAGCGGTGCTGCTTGTCGCTACAGCTCCCTTTTTCATATAGTTCCTTAAGATAATCTTTTTCAAACGCGACAACCATACTGTATTATATAGTTATTACACGGCAAAGATAAATAAAGTTTATCTTTTTCACAAATTTGTGAAAAAGACTTTTTATTTATGTTTCTGAGAAGTAGAATGTTATGTGAATTTAATCTTAATTAACAAATCGGGGGGTAATTGGTGAAATTATATATAATTTTGCATATAAATCCTAATATAGAGTATCTTATCTTTAACCGATGAAACCAAGATTATTGAGCCTTTTACTTTTTGTATCGGCCGTCGGTTTCTATGCCGACGCGCAGAAGGCGGTAAAATTCGAGTTCAGTGCTTCCGAGGCTCGGGCGCTCGACATGTCGCCTGCAACTTATGTCAAACCTCTTGTGGCTGAGGTAAAAGTAGATGAGTCGCAGGGGCGTATCCGCGATTCCTGGATTCTGACAAACGCGGGCTTCAACAGCCGGGTAATCCAGGGCGATGACGCTGCTACAATCCGGAATCTTCAGATTTACGGCATGTTCAAATCCTCGGAAAAACACAACTGCGACATTATAGTGGCTCCGACCTTCGATATCCACGTGGATAACTCCGGGGCGACAATCACTGTGGTGGGATATCCGGCTAACTTCACCAAATGGGCCACCTCGACCAATGCCGACTATGAATGGATTAAAATGACTCCCGGCGGCTCCACTCAGCCCGTTGAACCTCTTCCGAACATAACGATAACCAAGGAATAAGATATGAAAGCGATAAATAGAATTCTTACGGGATGCATGCTTCTGGCAACATGCACGCCCGCGGTGCAGGCTCAGAAAATGACCACCGTCTCCGGCAATATATCGCGTACGGAGCAATTGAAAAGCAGCGGTGGCTTCCACCCGTTCTGGTGGATAGTCCGTGCGGGATATGTTCAGACGTTCTGCGATTTGGATGAGTTCAGTTATTATGATAAAGATGCAAACGATGGCATTTCCAAATCCGGCTACAATTTTTCCATCGGATTCCAGAAGCAGTTCAACGACTTCGGGCTATATTACGGTCTGGATTTAGGCGTAGACAAAACTATTGTGGCCTATGATCATGAAACAAGAGTTCCAATTCTATATGAAGATTGGAATACGGGGGAAATAGTCGAGTCTTCCACTATTCGCTCCTTATATGCCTTCGCTGAAACTCCGGTAATATATCTGCGTCCGCGGTTTGGTTTCTGCCATACCATAACCCACAACTGGCAAATCGATGTGGCGGTGGGAGCCGGCTATGGAATTATTGCTAAAAATGTTCCGCGAAGTAAAAGTACGCTTAATGGTGAAATAGACCTCGGTTTCTGGTATAAAAATGTCCTTTTGCAGGCGGCATACACACCATGTGCTACTACAATTGGAGAAGCTATCTTTCGCCAGCGCATTGCCATAAACGTGGGTTACAGGTTCTAAAATACCTCCACGCTATCATCCCGGTAATGGAGAAATGAAAAGGCGATGGGCCGCGGGTGCGGCACATCGCCTTTTCGGATGTGATGAATGGAAATGGGGGAGAGCTGATCAGAGACGTACTTTGGTTACTACGTTGCCGCAGCGGCGGATGTAGATGCCGTTGGCGGGATTGTCGACGCGGATGCCCTGGAGGTTGTAGTATTCCACGGGAGCCTGGCTCTGGGTGGCTTCAACTCCTTCGATACCGCTCAGGCGGACTACGTTGCGGCCGCCGGTGGCCTGGTAGGTGGCGTTATGGACGATGTCGGCACCCTTGATGTCGTTGGTCTGATTGCTGTTGCTGCCGCCGTTGAACACGATGACGGTGGTTTCCTCAGGTACGACATATTTGTAGAGGTATTCGCCTACTTTCTCCATTTCCTGGCCCGGCCAGCCGTTTTTCTCGGGATAGAAGTAGATATAAACGGGGTTCCATTTCACGATGGAGTTGTCGAAATAGATGGTCTTTCCGGCAGGACGCTCCACTTTGGTGAATGTTGCGGAACCGGTCTTGGTGATGTCGGAGGCATCGGTTGCGCTCCAGCTGATTACTACGCTTTCGCCGATGGCCTTGTCGGCTCCGATGGTTACGGTGGCGTCGTGGCTGAGGCTGATGTGGTCACCGCCGTCGATGCTGTACCAGGCCGATACGCAGTTCACGGGGCGGATTGTCACCTCGATGGCATCGTCGGAGAATTCGCCGCCGTTGGGGGAGAGCGATACGCGGGGTTCGGTGGTGACAACCTCGTTGACCTTCTCGGCGTTTGTAGCGCCGTCGTATTTATAGAATACGTCGGAGGTGATTCCCTTTATGTCGGGGGTCTTTTTGTCGCCATGGTTGAAGATGCAGTTGACCTCGCTGAGGGTATTGACGGTGAAGTAGTAGTAGGTTGTGCCGTTCACTTCCTTGGTTTCGGTGAGGCGTTTGCCGGGCCATGCGCCTGCAGGCTCGACGGCTTTGCCCTGTGCGTCGGTGCCCCATACGTAAAGGTTGGGAGCTTCGGCAGCCGAAACGTGGATGGTGATAGATGCGTTGGGGTCGACTTTGGTGTATGTGGCGGTACCGGAGTATTCCTGGCCGTCGTCGCCGGTGGCGCCCCAGCTTACGGTGATGCGGTCGCCATAGTTCATATCGGCGCCGATGGTGAATTCCTTGGAAAGCGTACCGTTGAGGTCAACGGTCTGTGAGTCGCCGACCTTATACCAGCCCGAAACGGCTACGTCGTTGAGCGCAGCGGTGACGGTAAGGGTTTCTGTAGTAAAGCTGCATCCTGCGGGCGACAGCTTTACGGCTGCCGTACCGATGGCGTCGTCGGCGGTGTAGTAGGTGGTTGTGCCGGGGTCGGTGAAGGATACGCTGCCTCCGTGGGCTACGGGAGAGGTGGAGTAGATGAACTTGCCGTCGTCGCCCACTTTACCTTTGGTCCAGTCTTTTACGATGACGCGGAGCTGACCTTTGCCCTGAGGAGCCTCGACGGTGATGGAGCCGTCGGCGGGAACGTTGTCCCAGGTCTGGCCGGTAACGAGGTCGGTGTAGTTGCCGGCGGGGAGATTGCGGAAGGAGGCGCCGCCGTTGATGGCTACAAGAGCGAAGCTCTCGTCCTTATAGGCGCGCTTGAAGGCCCAGCCGCCGTTGGCCGAACAGCCGTCGAAAGTGTACTGGCCTTTGCGGAGGGCGGGTACGGCAGCGCGTATCTGGTTGAGGCGGATGATATGCTGCGAGAGGTCGCCGTTGAGTGTCTCAGCCACATTGCCCGTGGCGGAGTATTTGCCGAAGTCGGCAGCCTCAACGTTGCCTTCGAGATAGTGGCCGAAATATGCGCGGCCGGAATTTTTCACGGGCATATCAGTACCTCCGGCGTCGACTTTCTGGCCTTTCTGGAATTCGACTTCGGAGCCATAGTAGATGCAGGGGATGCCGCGGAAAGTGAACATCAGCGAGAGGTTCTCGGCCCACTGCTCAGTGCCTCCGTTGAAGCGGGTGCCGTCGTTGGGGCCGGGGCAGTAGTCGTGGGAGTCGACGTAGACTACGTTGTAGGAGGCGTCGTTATAGTAGCGGTCGCCATTATTTGCCACATTGACGGCTGCTGCCGCGTTGTTGAAGTTGTAGTGCATCGGGAAGTCGATGATGCTGAAACCGGATTAGTCGGAGTAGTCGGGCTCGTGCCATGCACCGTTTTTCATGAACACGTTGTCGGATTCACGCTTTACGGAAGGCTCGGCGTCGCAGAGGGCCATATTGCCGTAGCGGCCGGAGTCGTCGCCCTCACGGATGAAGATGTTGTCCCAGAAGGTCTCGTCCCAGTTCCATTGGCTGACCAGATCCTGAGGAGATTTCCAGGTGTAGAAATAGCTCGAGAGGTTGGGCTGGTCGCGGTAGGTCACATCGCTGAATCTGGCGCAGCATTCGCCAAACATGAAGAAGGGAGCGCCGTTGAGGCGTTTCGACTTATACTGCTCGCCCAGAGCGAGAAACTGCGGAATAAAGGCCGTGTTGAAGGTAAGGCGCGAGATGTGGCCCGTGGTATCGATGCGGAAGCCGTCGACGCCCATGGCGATGAATTTGCCGTACTGCTCCACCAGATATTTGCTGACGGCGGGGTTTTCGGTGTTGAGGTCCACGCAGTCGCCTGCAATCTGACCCCACCAGCGGTTGGGGTAATCCCAGTTCCATCCGGTGCCCACGTGGTGCCAGTAGTTGTGCGAGTCCTTGTTGGTTCCGTCTGTATTTTTCAGATAGGGGAATCGGGCGTTGTGCTGCTCTTTGCCGGGGAGATCGTTGTAGTTGGAGGGAAGCAGGTCGTAGTTAGGAATAATCGAGGCGGATACACTGGCCTGATTGCGGATGTCCTGCGAGCGGGAGAACAGCGGGGCGAAATGTTTTTCGCCGAAGTTGCCTGTATGGTTCAGTACGATGTCGAGCACCACCTTCATGCCTTTGGCGTGAGCGGCGTCGATAAGGTCCTGGAATTTAACGTCCTGAGATGCGCCCCACTTGGTGCGGCTCTCGTAGCGGAGATCTACGGTCGAGAAATCCATGGCGTGGTAGCCGTGGAAGTCGGTGCCGGAGCAGTTCTGCACGATGGGGGTGATCCAGATGGCGGTGAAGCCGAGGGCCTTGATGTAGTCGAGTTTGTCGATCAGGCCTTTGAAGTCGCCGCGCCAGTCGGGGTCGTTGTTTTCAATCTGTACGTCCTGGTGGTCCCAGCCGCATACGTTGTTGGTCGGGTCACCGTCGTAGAAACGGGTGGTCATGGCAAAGTAGATGGTCTCGTCGCGGAAGTCCGTGCGCTCGCCCACAAATGTCTGGGCCATCGACGAGGCTGCCACACAAGCCATCAAGCCACCCATGAACAGCTTTTGTACCTTGTTCATTGTAAAGGAAGTGGTAATAGATGAATAAAGTAAGTTAAAGATAATCTCAGTTGATGGAGATGGCTGAAAAACAGCCTTCCATTTGAACTCACAAATAGTTGGGACGACCTACTAAGGCCAATCCGGCGGCAAAATTACGATTTTTTTAGTGAAAATGGCAAATTCTGCTCATATGTTATAAAACATATAAGCGGTGGAAATTCCGGATTAATCGGGATTAATCGAGATGAAGGCAGCATCAGCTCGATATATCTCGAATAATCCCGATAAATCTTGATTAGGCCCGATTGGGCCCGATAAAGCTTGATAAGGCCCGATTGAGCCGGGTCAGCGGTCTTTGGTGAGGTCGAGGACTACGTTGTCGCGGCCGCGCTCGTGGTAGAGTTTAGGCAGGGGAGAGGCTGTCATCTCCTCGTGAGTGCGCCTGGAGCGGAAAATGTCGATGGCGGCATAGAGGGCAGCCCGCATCGAGGCTTCGCTGGCTACGCCTTTGCCTGCGATGTCGTAGCCGGTGCCGTGGTCGGGAGAGGTACGCACGTAGGGGAGTCCGGCCGTGAAGTTCACGCCTGATTCCATGGCGAGAGTCTTGAAGGGGGCGAGGCCCTGGTCGTGATACATGGCCAGGACGCCGTCGAATTTCGTATACAGGCCGTTGCCGAAGAATCCATCGGCAGGATAGGGGCCAAAGGCATGGATTTTCAGCTGGTTGCGTGCACGCTCGATTGCCGGGGCGATAATTTCCTTCTCCTCGGCGCCGAGCAGGCCGCCGTCGCCTGCGTGGGGGTTGAGCGAAAGCACAGCTATGCGTGGCTTCACTATGGCGAAATCGGCGGTGAGCGACTGGTTGAATAGCTGCAGTTTAGCTACGATGGCATCTTCGGTGATAGCCTCTGCAATTTTTGCAAGCGGCAGGTGCGTGGTTACCAGGGCCACGCGGATGCGGTCGTTGAAAAGAATCATAAGCGGCTCGGCCCCGTCGCCGCATGCCGATGCGAGATATTCCGTATGGCCGGCAAAGCGGAAGGTGTCGCTCTGAATGTTGGCCTTGTTGATTGGTGCGGTGAGCAGTACGTCGATTGTGCCCTCCTTGAGGTCGGCGACGGCACGCTCAAGAGCGATAAATGCGGCTTCTCCGGCCTCAGGGGTCGACTCGCCGGGAGCGATGTGGGCCTCCTGTCCGATTACGTTGACGATGTTGACGGCATCCGTCCTGGCCTGCGAGGCCTGCTGAATCTGGTTAAAGGGGATATTGAAGGCGAGTTCGAGACCTTTCCGGTAATAGGCGGCGATTTTCGCACTGCCGTAGACAACCGGGGTGCAGAGCTCGAGGATACGCGGGTCGTCGAGCATCTTGAGAATTACTTCGTAGCCTACGCCGTTGAAGTCTCCATGGGTGATTCCCACGCGGAGGCGTGGCGATGAGGAAGTTTCGGAGGTCTGGGAGCGGTCCTGGTCGGGCTCCTGGCGGTTATTTTCTTTCATTTTTCAGTAGCATTGGTTTGGTTAGCCAAAGTTAAGAAAAAAATGAGAATAACCGGCAATCCGGGCACCGCGACGCATCGGGAGGGTTCATTGCTGCGGTGAGGTGGCTACGGCTTTGGGCGCCGTGGAGTCGGGTGCGGGAACGACCTGCCGCAGGGAGAAGATGTTGCGGTCGGGATTGTTGAAGGTCAGCAGTCCGAATTCGCCGGCTACGGCGGTGAGATGTTCGATTATCTCGGCCTTCAGAGCTTCGAACTGGCCCCAGTTGGTCATCGTGGAGTAGCAGTTTACGTTCAGGGCAATTCCGTAGCTTTCGGGAGGATCCATGGATATGAGCATATCCTGCGTCTGGGAGTTGACTTTCGGATGATGAATCAGATAGCTGCAGGCATAGGCGCGGAAAAGTCCGAGATTCGTGTCGATGGTTCCGTTGATTCCGTGAGTGTTGCTGTACTCCTGGGTGTAGACTTCCTGACCCGGTGCGGCCGCCTTGCGGGCTGCCTCCTGGTGGGCGATAAACTCGTCGAGCAGAGGAAATTTCGCGCGCAGGGAAGCAATCTGCTCCTGAGTGGTGAGGACCACGCTCGAGCGGTCGATGAAAATATTGTGGTCTATCATCCGGAATCCGACCTCAAACATATTGCGCCAGTTCTGAAACGAGGTGCTGACCAGCGTATAGGGTGGAAGCATCACCATGGTATTGTCGAAGTTCTGTACTTTCACTACCGTGAGCGTGACATCCATCACGATGCCGTTGGCATTGGTGGAGGGAACCGTAATCCAGTCGCCTACGCGGAGCATGTCGTTCTGCGATAGCTGTATGCCGGCTACAAAGCCGAGGATGGAATCCTTGAAAATCAGCATGAGGGCGGCTGCAAACGCGCCGAGGCCGGCCAGCAGCGACAGCGGGCTCTTGTCGATGAGCACTGAAACCGACAGAATCACGATGATGATCCACACAAGACCCCGACATACGTTGAGAATCCCCTTGAGCGGATGATTTTCGGTGTTCTCGCGTTCGTCGAATCGAATCCATGCGTATTCGAGCACGGCGCATATGGCGATGGCGAATGTGACGAGGGTATACACCCCCACAATCCTGAGAATCCAGCCGAGCGTCTTGCCGTCGGACGAGAAGGCGAACGGGATAAGTGCGAGAAACACCAGTGGAGGGATGATGTGGGAACATTTTTTCAGCACACGCTGGGAGAGCAGCAGTTTCGAGGCCTGGGAATGCCGTAGTTTCACCATTTTGCGGGCGGCGAATACAATGACCGTCCGGACAATCATACCGATTAGGAGCGCCACCCCGAGCACGATTGCCGTATAGATGATTTCTTCTATGGTGTCGTTGTGGGTAAGGCCGAAAAAGTCGAGCATCCGGCGGATCATCCGCATTATCCATAGGGCGAGGCTGTGGCTCGGCACGAGCGACGTGTGCACGGCTTCGGCCACAGCGCGTGCGCCGGCGCCCTCGGGGGGCGTCGCGGCGAGCAGTAAGCATGAAATAATCCCTGCCATGGTTGAAACGTTTTTTCTATAGTTTCAACGATGGCAGGGTGAAAAAGTTCGGACGGATTATCAGTCCGGGTGGCCGCACTCCGGCGATGGAATGCTATTTCTTGAGTGTGAAGCGGCGTGAGGCCAGGCGATAGTTGTCGCAGAAGAGCTCGACGGTATAGTCGCCGGGGGTAAGGGTGGTGTTTACGTCCCAGTAGACGGTGATTCCGCCGATTTCCTCGCCGGCGTATTCGATGCTCTTGCGTGCGGTGGCCGCGATGTTCGATCCTTCGAACTGGAAGGTTCCTCCGCCGGGGAGCACGTCGCCTTCGGGATTTACGATGCGTACCCAGATGGTCTTCTCTCCGACGGGGGTGGAGTTGTTCTGCGGGATGGTGAACGTAACCATGAGCTGACGGGCTTTGGTGACGTTCTTCTCCGTACGCCCTTTTTTATTGAGGGCGGTAAGGTTAACCCCGGTCACGTTGAGCTTCTCGGCCAGAGTCATGCGCTCGTTGAGAACCTTATTGCTGGCAGTCACGGTCTGGATGTTCTGCGAGAGCTGCTGGTTCTGGGCCTTGACCTCCTGATTCTCGGTGCGGAGTTCCTGGTTTTCCTGATTGAGCTGGTTGATCTGCTCCACATACTGGCGGAGAATGCCTTTGAGGGTGCCGATTTCGTCCTGCAGTTTCTTTATCTGCGCGGCCGATTTGTTTTTCTCGTTCTTGAGTTCCTGAAGGAGTTTCTCCACCTGGGCGCGGGCGGCTGAATACTTCTGCACAATCGAGTCGTTGGCAAGCAGAGAGGTCTGATTCTCATACTGGGCGAACTCGTTGTTGAGGGCGTCGTATTCGTTGGCCAACTGCATCTGCTCGTTGGCGAGCTGAAGCTGTTCGATCTGTTGCTGCTGTTCGGCGGCCTGCTGAGTGTGTTTCACCGAAAGAAGCACTATGCCGACCACGGCGAGCGCCAGCAGGGCGCCTAGAGCCGAAATCCAGGTAATCAGTTTCTTGGATTTACCGGGGAGTGTGGTTGCTTCCACATATTCTTCGTCGGGGCGGCGGTGGGCATGGCGGGGCTGCGGCTGTTCGCCGCGCGGAGCGGCTTCCTCGCGGAGTATGTCGCGTTCGGTGCGCTGCATATCGCGCTCCTCGCGTTCGAGGTCGCGCTCGATGCGGGCGCGCAGATCGGCGGCGTTATGGCCCTGGGGACCAGAAGCTTCACTGCGGGCCGGGGCTTCAGGAGCCTCTTCGGGAGCGGCCCCGGGGTCGACGCCGGGAACGGCTGTGCGCTGGCGTGCCATGGCGGCGGCGCGGCGCAGGCGGTCGTTGAGGGTCTCTCCTCCGGGTAGCGGGGTGTTGTTTTCGTTATCCATATTTCTATGTTTCAAACGTTTTTAAAAATATAGACTGTAGGTTGCAGTTCAGAGGCCGCGGCCGTGGCAGTTCTTGAACTTTTTGCCCGAACCGCAGGGGCAGGGGTCGTTGCGGCCTACTTTCGGAGCGGCTTTGGCGGGCATCACCTTGCGCGGACCGCCGCCGGCGTTGGCCATGGCCTGACGGTTGGCGTTCTCGCCGGGCAGGCCCTCCTTCGAGGCGGTGTACTGCGAGTAGTCGTTGGGGCGCTCGGGCAGGGCCTCGCGCACCTGCGGCTGGGGCTTTGGCGCGACAGGAGCAGCGGGCTGCTGTCCGCTCACGCTTATGTTCGAGGGGGTCTCTACGGGGCGGGGCTGAGGTTCGGGTATGTAGATCTGGCCGCGCATCAGCGCTGCGAGAGCCTTCTGGTTGAGGTTGTCGAGCATGGCCTCAAAGATGTGGAAGGATTCCACTTTATAGATTACCAGCGGGTCCTTCTGCTCGTAGGAGGCGTTCTGCACGCTCTGACGCAGGTCGTCGAGTTCGCGCAGGTGTTCTTTCCAGAGTTCGTCGATGGTTACGAGGAGGATGGCCTTGTGCCATTCCTTAACAATCGAGCGGCACCCCGAATTGTAGGCTTCGTTGATGTCGGCGCGGAGATGGAAGATACGCTTGCCGTCGGTCATGGGCACGATAATCTTGCCTGTTGCGCCGCGGTTCTCCACCCATTCCTTCACCACCGGTGTGGCGATTTCGATTATGCGCTGCGAGCGCCGCTCCAGGTTGCTGTTGGCAGCGGCATAGAGGCGTTCGATTTTCTCTTCGCGGCCGAGCTGGGCGAACTCCTTCTCGGTGAAGGGGGGCTCGATGGTGAGCACGCGCATCAGTTCGAGCGAGAGCTCCTCGTAGTCGGTGGGCTGGTCGTAGTTCACCACGAGGTTCTCGATCAGGTCGTAGGTCATGTTGGCGATGTCGATGCCGATGCGTTCGCCGAGCAGCGCGTGGTGGCGGCGGTTGTAGATGTAGGTACGCTGCTTGTTCATCACGTCGTCGTATTCAAGCAGGCGCTTGCGGATGCCGAAGTTATTCTCCTCCACGCGCTTCTGTGCGTTTTCGATTGCGCGGGTCACCATCTTGCTCTCGATCATCTCGCCCTCCTTGAGGCCGAGGGTGTCGAGCATCTTCATCACGCGGTCGGTGGCGAAGAGTCGCATGAGCTGGTCCTCGAACGATACGTAGAACACCGACGAACCCGGGTCGCCCTGACGGCCCGAACGTCCGCGCAGCTGGCGGTCGACTCGGCGGCTCTCATGGCGCTCGGTGCCGATGATAGCGAGGCCACCGGCCTCCTTCACCTCGGGGGTGAGCTTGATGTCGGTACCGCGGCCGGCCATGTTGGTGGCGATGGTTACGGTGCCGGCGCGGCCAGCGAGGGCCACTACCTGCGCCTCCTGCTGGTGGAGCTTGGCGTTGAGCACCTGACACTGGATGTGGCGCATGTCGAGCATACGTTTCAGAAGTTCGGAAATCTCGACCGAGGTGGTGCCCACGAGCACGGGGCGTCCGGCCTCGCGCAGACGCACGATTTCGTCGATTACGGCGGCGTATTTCTCTTTCTTGGTCTTGTAGACGCGGTCGTCCATGTCGATGCGCGCCACGGGGCGGTTGGTCGGGATGGTCACCACGTCGAGTTTGTAGATGTCCCAGAGCTCGCCGGCCTCGGTCTCTGCCGTACCGGTCATACCCGCAAGCTTGTGGTACATACGGAAGTAGTTCTGGAGGGTGATGGTGGCGAAGGTCTGCGTGGCAGCCTCGACCTTCACGCCTTCCTTGGCCTCGATGGCCTGATGAAGTCCGTCGCTGTAGCGGCGTCCCTCCATGATACGGCCGGTCTGCTCGTCGACGATTTTGATTTTGTTGTCGTCGATTACGTATTCATTGTCCTTCTCGAAAAGGGTGTAGGCCTTGAGAAGCTGGGTGACGGTGTGCACGCGCTCGGCTTTCACGGCGTAGTCGGCCATGGCCTCGTCTTTTTTCTGCTGACGCTCGGCCAGGTCGGCTACGTGCTCAAGTTCCGACAGTTTGGCTGCGATGTCGGGGAGTACGAAGAACTGCGGGTCCTGGTTGCGGTTGGTGAGCACTTCGTAGCCCTTGTCGGTAAGTTCCACCGAGCGGTTTTTCTCGTCGATTACAAAATAGAGAGGGTCGGTCACCACGGGCATCTCGCGCGAGTTGTCCTGCAGGTAGTATGCCTCGGTTTTCAGGAGGGCATTTTTCATACCTTCCTCGCTTAGGAATTTGATCAGCGGGCCGTATTTCGGCAGACCCTTGAAGGCGCGGAAAAGCAGCAGTTCGCCTTCCTTGCGCACTTCCTTGTCCTCGCTTACGATTTTCTGCTTGGCCTCGGCGAGAATCTGGGTGACAAGGCGGCGCTGGGCCTGGACCACATTTTCCACGTTGGGCTTGTATTCGTTGAACATCTGGTCATCGCCCTTGGGGACGGGACCGGAGATGATGAGCGGCGTACGGGCGTCGTCGATAAGCACGGAGTCGACCTCGTCGACAATTGCGTAGTAGTGCTTGCGCTGCACCATGTCCTGGGGCGACATGGCCATATTGTCGCGGAGGTAGTCGAAGCCGAACTCGTTGTTGGTACCGAAAGTGATGTCGCATTCATAGGCGCGGCGGCGCTGGGGTGTGTTGGGCTGGTGCTTGTCGATGCAGTCTACGGTCGAGCCGTGGAACATGTAGAGCGGGCCCATCCATTCGGAGTCGCGCTTGGAGAGGTAGTCGTTGACGGTCACCACGTGCACTCCCTTTTTCGAGAGCGAGCGCAGGAACACCGGAAGGGTTGCCACGAGTGTTTTGCCCTCACCGGTAGCCATCTCGGCGATTTTGCCCTGATGGAGCACGATGCCGCCGATAAGCTGAACGTCGTAGTGCACCATGTCCCAGGTGATTTCGTTGCCTCCGGCGAGCCAGCGGTTCTTCCAGATGGCTTTGTCGCCTTCGATGCTGACGAAGTCGCGGCCCTGGGCGGCGAGCTCGCGGTCGAGGTCGGTGGCTGTAACCTCCACGGTCTCGTTTTCGGCGAAGCGGCGGGCTGTCTCGCGCATTGTGGCGAATACTATGGGAAGGTGCTCGTTGAGCTGGTCCTCAAGGATATCGAGCACATTTTTTTCATGCTTGTCGATTTCCTCCCAGAGCGGCTGGCGCTCGTCGAAGGGGAGATCTTCCACGCGCGAGCGGATTTCGGCGGCTGCGTCCTGGTCGGCTTTTATGGCCTCGGCTATTTCGGCGCGCACGGTGTCGATCTTACCGCGGAGCTCGTCGTTGGTAAGGTCGTGGAGCGTGGGGCCTATGGCGTTGATTTTGTCTACAATGGGTTTGATCTCTTTGAGGTCGCGGGTCGACTTGTTGCCAAAGAGTTTCGTAAGTATCGATTGAAGTGACATTTCTATATATATGTGGGTGGTGTGTTGTATCTGTTTTGAAGGGTTGATATGGATAAAGAGAGATGAGGCCGCGGCCTACCAACGCAGGCGCGGCAACGAGGCGCCGTTGGGCGAGCGTATGCGGAGCATCCCCGCTACGGTGGGGGCGAGCACGCGGGCGTCGACGGCTCCGCCGATGGTGCGCGGCGCTTCGCCCGGAGCCAGAATGAAGGCCGGGGCAACCGTGGTGGCAGCGCGCAGAGTGGTCTGCGAGCGTTCCATGTCGCTGTCGTCGTCGGTCTCCTGCCATCCGGGGGCGATGCTTACTATGACGTCGCCGGCCGTCTGCACCGGGGTATTGCGCCGCATGGCGTCGGGGCGCTCGGTGGCGCGTCGGTCGATTACGTCGTCGATGGTCCAGGCGCTGGTGACGCCGCTCATGCGCGTAAGGAAGCGTGCCGACTCTCCGCGGATTTCCGAGAGGTTCTTGTCGCGCTCCTTTATGAGTTTGTGGTTGAGGTATATCTGTCCGTTATGGTAGCCGCTCACCCATTCGCCGTTGCCGTAGAGGGCCATGAGATACATGTTGAGCAGCGATACGGCCTTACGCGAGGAGAACTCGCCGAAGGGTGTGCCCCACTTCTCGTCGTCGCGGCGGGTGCGGTTGGTCAGCGGTGTGCCGGCGATGAATACGAGCGTATGGTCCATCCCCGGGCCCTTGGCGTCGATGGCGGCGAAAAGACTGGCCAGATTGCGGTCGAGGCGCAGATAGGCGTCCATCGTTTCGGGGCGGTTGTCGGCGTCGCGGCCATGGATGAAAGGCTGCACCGAGTAGCCCAGGTTGAGCATGTCGATGTTGTCGCGCTTGCCCAGGTTGAGGATGCCGATATAGTCGGATGCCAGTCGGGTGATGTCGGCGTTTACGGCCGGCGAATTTTTATAGGCCACATATCTGTTGGCGTTCTGACGCGGGAACGTGTGGCGGAAAGGGTACAGTTTCTTGTAGCCCGGGAGATCGGGAAGCCGGTCGACGGAAATAATCGGTGTCCACTGCAGCGTGTCGAGCCGCGAGTCGGTGGGCTCGCGGTGGTTGATTGTCTGCGGAGGCGTAGGGAGATCCTTGTAGTAGGTTGTCGTGGCCCATTTGCCTGTCACGTCGTTGATCCAGAACGCGCTGTTGCCGGCATGGCCGCCCATTATGATTGCTTCGGGAGCGTTTGGCGCTATGGCGTAAACGTAGCCGAGGCCGCCGGCGTCGATGCGCAGTTCGTCGGCCAGCGTCGAGGCGGTCAGTGCCTTGGGCGAGAGCGTCTCGTCGGTGAAATTGCCGATGGTGGCCGGGTCGTTGACCGCGGATACCACTCTGCGCGTCTCAGGATCGTAGACTGTGCGGGAGGGGATGCCGTTGACCGACGGAGAAGTGCCTGTGAATACCACGGCTGTGGCGGCGGCTCCGTCGAGCCCAGTGCCGTAGTCGAGGTCGCTGATGGTGATTCCGGCATCCATCAGGCGGCGCAGGCCGCCATCGGTGAATTCGGGCTTCAGCAGCTCCAGATAGTCCATCGAAAGTCCTTCCACCACAATCCCTACCACGAGCGACGGGCGCTGGGGGCGCGTGCCGTCGGGCTGACGGCGAGCCTGCGCCACGGCCGAGAGTGTCGCGGTGGCCACTAAAAGTGCCACGACAGATGTGGTAAGCGGACGGTGTAGGGGCTTCATTATTTTCTGTTCAGATATATGAATGTGGCCGAGCGAAGAAGGTCGGCGGCCATAAGCGGGAGGAAAGCGGCGTTGAGGCTCTGAACTCCCATGCAGCCGACCGCGCACAGAGCGGCCACGGCCGCAAAGTTACAAATTTGATAGCAATAAACCGCACGTCGCCACGATTTAATCCACACTCCTGCCGCCGCGAAGAGGCAGAGCGGATTCAGCCAGAGATATAGCCAGTTGGGCGACGTGGCGAAGTGGCTGGATGCGAAGATGAGAAATGTGAGCAGCAGCCCGAGCACTCCGTATACGCCGAACAGCAGACTGTCGAACCATCGGCTGAGCCTGTGCCGCCGTATGTCGAAGATACTGAGGATAATGGCCGCGAGCAGAATGTAGAGTGCGACGGCCATGGGGGTGAGAAGTGCCGGAGTTTTTCCTTCGGCAGTTCCCTCTTCCGGGCCGTCCACGAGTATATCGGTGGATTCTACCAAGGGGCTTCCGTCGGCCTTTTGTGCTTTGGCGAGCGACTTTTGCAGTTCTACAGGAGCGAAATTGCGTTCCCGATCAGAAATCTTGCGGTCCAGACCGCTCCCCAGGGCCAGGTCGATACCGAACTGATACCATGGATAGTTGGTGTGGTACCGCCGCATCTCCGACCGGAAGGTGTGTTCACCAGGCTCCGTGGAGCCGAACGCCGAGCCGTCGGCCACACCTGCATAGCGCGTCAGAAGCTCCATGGGGCGTGTGGCGCAGTTGTCGAGCACGTAGTTGTAGCGGTAGGTGCGGTTTTCGGGGAGCAGATTCAGCGATATGGCCTCCAGAAGGCTGTCGGTCTGTGCGGGCGTCAGACTGATGGTCTGTTCGACAACGCGCCGCCCTTCGCGGCGATACTCCTCAAGGAAAAGCTGAGTGGGATAGGCGAGCGCCATGTAGTCGGTTTCCCCCTTGACGAAGCGATATACGAAATTAGGTGCGGCGAAGTCGAATACACCCCAGTTTACAACCACGTCGCGTGCTGTCGAGCCGTCGGCGGCGGGAATCTGCAGGCGAAGCGCGGTATGCCCCTCGAGCTGGTAGATTTCCGCACCCGGCGCACACGTCAGTACGCTTACCTTAGCCTGCGGAGCGACCTGCCCGGAAAGAGGTGCGGGCGCCGGCGTCCCGTTTTGTCCGTACGCCGGGACGACAATCATGAGGCAAAACGCCCATAAAAGCGACACATTAAGGAGTGCTCGGAAATAATTATATCTTGATATTATATCTCTCACGTCTGTGTGTCTATAACAAAATCCATGCCCATTTCCCCGCTTCTGCAAAGATACGAAAATCCTTTCATATAAATTTGAGTAAGCTTTTTATATGTTTATTTGGTAAATACTACAAGAAATGTATACATTTGCATATTCCTGATGATTTTCACTGAAAACACATAAACCAACTATTTTTTTTTACATTTCTAATTTTTTTCGCTATGTTACCAACCAACCGCGGCTTCTGGTTAGCCTTTCTTCTGACTATCGTAACTCTGGGCTTCTACCAGTGGTATCTGATCTACGCATTTGCAAAAGAGACAAACACGGCTTGCAAAGGCGACGGGAGGAGCACAACCGGACTTTTCCTCTTCATCGTGTTCTCCATCCTCACCCTCGGCATCTACAGCATCGTATGGTACTGCATGTGGATCAGTCGCTGCAACACCTATCTGGCAGTGAACGGCCGTCAGCAGGGCCTTCAGGTATCGACCTATCTGATTGCCGTGTTCCTGGGCTGGATTACGCTCGGCATCCTTAATCTCGTAGTGTTCTGCAAGATGCTCTACCTGCAGAACGCCGTAAACCGCACCTACAACGAAAATCAGGCTGCCGCAATAGAAATGTGCGCCTAACCCCATTCTCGCTCAAACTTACAGGCGGTGATTCAAATTGTTTTGAATCACCGCCTGATTGATTATTTATAGTCATCTTTCAGGAGAGCAATCAACATGCAGGTTATTTTGTGGACATAGGAAAAAGACATGGAGGAATTCTTACAATATTCCATTAACAATGTTTAACCAAATCGGGGGGGTAATTGCTAAAAAGTATATAATTTTGCGCTATGCATCCATTCTTCCATCGTGATAATTCAGTATAAAAACCCAGATTCAAAGATGTATGCTAATGCCGTATGAAAATGTATGCAGACTCAAGCTTAAACTACATCATCGTATACGCCCGTTAGTCCCATAACCATATTAAAGCATTTCATAGACAACATGAAAAAAGCAGTAATTGCATTGATTGCCCTGGCAATGTTGCCGGTTCATTCTGTCCAGGCCGATATTTTCGGTGAACTCGGTAAACTCGGTAAAAAGGTTGAAAAAGTTGGAAGTAAGATTGGCAAGGCCACCGGTCTTGACAATTGCGACCATAAAAAGGACAAAGACAGTAGTGCGGCCGAAGATATGACGGTACCCGGTGTTGATATCCGAATCAACTATGCCGAGCGCTACGGCAATGGCATCTTGATTTCCTATACAATTCAGAATAACAACGATATAGACTATTCACAGTTCTGGATATATGTCAATGGGTCTTCGCGTACCGGCACCGATTCAGAGGCCGATTTCGACTGTGGTCAGACCATGAAAGTGACGAACGAATACAACCGTTCCGACAAAATGGTTCGCGCAGACTCGCGCCGGCAGGGTTATCTTTATATCGACCGGTTGCCGAGAAATGCAAATTCCATCTCCGAACTGCGGATAGGCGGAAGAAGCAACATAAGGCGGGATAAGAATCTTTACGGGGAATACATGTATAAGTTTAGGAACATTCCACTTAAAGGCTTTCTTGAATCGAACCGCGCAGGGGTATATTGCACACATCCTGAAATTAAGGTGAATTATCTTGGAGCCTCTTACGATAGAGATAAAAAGCTTGTCACTCTGGAGTATACGCTTACTCAGACAGGCGATGACGATATTTCAGCGGGTTTCTTCAATCGCGACTCGAGCTATGCGTACGACGAGGCTGGAAACCAGTACATCGTCGGATCAGAAACAGCGTCGTTTAACGGATCATTCAAGCTCACACCGAATCAGCCTGTGCGTATGCGCACTTACATAGGAGATGTTCCTGCAAATACGAAGGATTTTTCCAAGGTGGTGGCAACTTTCGGCGCATATGGCACACCTGACCTCCATGTGCGGTTCGACAATCTGAATATAAATAACTGATACTAATATAATTCCTGACGCAATGAAAAAGACAATCGCAACCATGCTGGCAGTTGCTGTACTGGCAATTGGCGGCACAACCGACGCTTCGGGCGCATCTCAGCGTAAAACCGCAGCCCGCGCAAAAACTACGGCAACAACGGTCCAAAAGGCTGCGGCCGACGCCGCTCCGGTACTTACCAAAGCCGGACTCGGCAACGTGAAAATCGGCATGAAGCGCTCGGCGATTCCCGCCACGCAGTCCGGTCTCTACAGCTCAATGAAATATGTAAAGAAGGACCCCAACGAAATGGATATTCCCGCCGACCGCGCCGGATGGGTGGAATTCAAAAACAACGGCAAAACCATCTTTGCTGCGATTATCATGACAAACGGCACCGTGGGCGGCATAGAGGTTTACGATTCCGCTGTGAAGACTGCCAAAGGAATTCATGTCGGGTCGAAAGCTTCCGAAGTAAAACGTCTTCCCGGAGCTACCTACGATCAGGATATTAACACCTACTATGCAGGCGGAATGAGCCTTACAGTCGATCCGGATGTGACAAAAATCACTGTAGGCGAATCGCTCTACGGCTATTGATTTTCTGCCGGACATCGCATTACAACCTATCTACACTGCCGATAAGGCCATTTATGATGGGAAGTCTTTTAAAATTATTTTTAAAAGACTTCCTAATCTTATCTGCTTTTATTCGGAATAGTAGATGCGGCGCACCCGCGGACTCACGGAGGTGAGAATTTCGTAGGGGATGGTGTCGAGGGCGTCGGAGAGCGTCTGGGCCGGATTCCCTTCGCCGAAAATCTCCACGCTGTCGCCGACTTTGGCGTTGGCCTCGGTAACGTCGAGCATGAGGATGTCCATACAGATGTTGCCTACGGTGGGGCATTTCACGCCGTTGACCAAAAAGCTTACGGCACCCCGGCCCATATGGCGGTCTATGCCGTCGGCATAGCCGATGGGTACGGTGGCTATCACACTGCGGCGTGTAAGCAGTCCGCGGCGCCCGTAGCCTATGGTCGTGCCGGCATCCCAGGTCTTTATGGAGATTATGGGAGAGCGGAGGGTGGAGACGGGGCGCAGGCCATCTTCCGAACCGTCGTTCAGCACCGGGATACCATACAGGCCGATTCCCAGACGCACCATATCATACTGGTACTCTGGATAGCGGATTATACCGGCGGTATTGAGGATGTGGCGTTTCACATAATGGTCGGCGAACGCGTCGATTATCTTCTGCGAGCAGCGGGCAAACGTGTGCAGCTGCATTTCGGTGTAGTCGTTCATGTCGGGACAGTCGGCCGTGGCGAGGTGGGAGAATACCGAGCTGACTTCCACGCAGTTCTGCCTTTTGATACGCTCGATAAGGCGGGGCAGGTCGGCTTCGAGGAATCCGAGGCGGTGCATGCCGGTGTCGAGTTTGATATGGATGGGGTAGCGCTCTATGCCCAGACGCGATGCCTCGGAGATGATTTCCTCAAGGATGTCGAAATCATAGATTTCCGGCTCCAGGCGGTAGCGGAACAGCAGAGGGTAGTTGAGCACCTTGGGATTAAGTACCATTATGGGCATCGTGATTCCGGCTTCGCGGAGTTCGATGCCCTCGTCGAGTACGGCCACGGCCAGATATGCCGCGCCTCGGCTCTGGAGCGTCTTGGCGAGTTCGTAGCTTCCGGCGCCATAGCCGGAGGCCTTCACCATGGCCACGACGCCCGTGGAGGGCTTGAGGTGCGAGCGGTAGAAGTTGAAATTCTGGACCATGGCGTCGAGATTCACTTCAAGTACCGTCTCGTGGGTGCGTGCCTCGAGAGTATGGGCGAGGTCGGCAAGGCGCGAGCCGTAGCATCCCTCCACCAATATTATCTCATTGGAGAAGCTTGATGGCGTGAGCGACGCAATTGCCTCGTCGACCGTGGAATACCACCGGCTCCCCTCCGGCATCCGGTCGGCTACTTTGCCGTATGCGGCACCGATGCCGATTATGCGGTCTACACCCTTGCGGCAGGCTATATCGATGAGGGTGGTATAGGAATCGGCATCGGGGCGCGGCAGTTCTGGCGAAATGAGGGTGAACTTCTGGCCGTTGGTGCGCCGGGCATTAACGAAATCGAGCGCCGGATCGAGCGAAATGAGGTCGAATGGATAGTCGTCGACCACAATCTGGCAGTGGTTTACGCCGTCGGCCACGTTGAGGCGTGTATTTATTGGGTTGAGCAATCCTATGGCTTCTGCAATCCCGGCGTCGTCGATGCCGAGCAGCCGCAGGGCGGCGCGGCAGGTGGCCACGTTGGCTTCCTCCCATCCGCGCTGCAGGCGCTCGTTGGCAGCGGATCCCGACATTTCGGCGGAGGAGTCAATCAGTCTGATTCCTGCGGGAAGGAGACCGTCGGCGAGAGCCTTCTTAATGGCTTGGGTCACACCCGGAACTGCCGAGGGGTATATGATAGTGTGCGCCCGACGGGCAAGCCGGAGTTTTTCTGCGATTTTGGTCTCGCGCGATGGAAAACCGTCGTCGTGGGCGTCGGAGATGTCGGTGAGAACCACCACGTCGGGCCGTATCATCGCTTCGAGCGGCTCCATATCGCCGGTCTGAGAGATTCCGGCCTCGATGAGCACAATTTCGGAATCGCCGGCGGCCATGCAGAGCGAGAGAGGCACGCCGAGCGAGGAATTGAAGCTGCGCGGGCTGCGGGCCACGCGGCGTTTCCCGGCAAGCATCTCGGCAAGCCACTCTTTTACGAGTGTTTTTCCACGCGAGCCTGTGATGGCCACAACGGTGCCTTTCATCGCATCGCGTGCCGCGCAGCCGAGGCTCTGAAGTATGGTTTCGGGACTTTCAGTAACGATAAACGCCGTATCGGCGTAGGGAGCGGTATCAAACCCCGGTTCAACCACGAAGGCGCGCACGCCGCGGTTGTAGAGCGGTTCTACAAACCGGTGGCCGTCGTTGCGGCCGGTGCGGATGGCGAAAAACATGGTCGAGGGAGCGTCGCCCAGGGCGCGGCTGTCGATGAGCAGGTGCTGTATTTCAGGGTCTGCCCCTTCGGTACAAACGACGGTGAATTCCGGGCAGGTAGATATAGTGGAGAGCGAGCGGCAAATGTCTTTAAAAGTTTCCTTCATCGTTGTGTGGGAAGGTTAGTTGATCATTTTCGGGAGTATTTCTGCAATGGCCTCTGCCAATTCGGGATGTTCAGTAATCATCCGGTTGGCGAGGGCTGCTGTAGATTGTAGAAAATCGTTTGTTTGCATTCCGGCAATCGGGCGGTGCTTCAGTCTGGAGGTGAGGCGTAGCCCCTCGGCGAAGAGTCGGCGCGTCTGTTCCGAACAGAAAACCTGAGCCCACCGCTCGAAGATATAATCGGCCGCTACATCTGATGGATGCACCATGTCGGCGGCGTAGAAACGATAGTCGCGCAGCTCGTCGTCAAGCAGCTCGTAGGCAGGGAAGTAGGTGGCGTCGCAACGGCGGCAGAGCTCGTCGACGGCTATCAGAAGGCGGCTTTTGCTCAGCCGGTCGGCGTGGAGCCCATAGGCTTTGTGGCGCACGGGGCTGACCGTTAAGAGGATATTCAGCCCGGGGCGCAGGGAGCGCAGACGGGCTATCAGTGCGGTCCATTCCTCCACGATTTCGTCGATGCTCAGGTCGCGCTCGGCAAAGCGGTTTGCCGGTAGTTTGTGGCAGTTTCCGGCAATGCAGCCAGTGGAGAGGTCGGTGAATACGTGGGTGGAACCGAACGTAACCATCAGCACCTCGAGGCGGGGCAGTTCGGCGTGGAGGGATGTTACGAGGGCGTTTACAGCTTCGGCAGTTTCTTTGGGCGTAGGGCGCGAGAGCGTGGTGGCATAGTCCATAGAGTGCCACATTCCCTGACTCTCGACCATTTCCTCCGGGGTGTAGACGCGACCGTCGATGGCGGCGCGGAGCGCAGTGGCTATCGAGGCGGGATTGTAGAGCGCCCCGAATGGATTGACGCGCACGCGGAGCAGACGGTCGGCCATCCTCGAACCGAGATTGTCGGCGAAACAGGAGCCGATGGTCCATACAGTCTCGCCATGGGCAATTTTCCAGGCCGACGGCTCAATCTCGACTTCGGTGGTGAATTTCATGCCGTTAGAGTTTCTATTCCTACGTGTGGGTCAATACATCTGGTAGTTGATGGAGAGCACCTGGAACTCGGTGCGGCGGTTGATCTGGTCGGCTACCTCCTGGTCGGCCTCGGGGAGAGCCAGGATATACTCCTCGGTGAGTACGTCGCCCTCCTTGAACTGCGGATAGAGCCGTGCGAGCTTCTTGGTGATGGTCTTCGGGCGGCTTTCGCCGTAGCCCTGGCTCTGCAGGCGGTCGGGCTTGATTCCAACGGATATAAGGTAATCGATAACCGACTTCGCGCGGCGCCCGGAGAGATCGATATTATATTCGTCGGTGCCCATGCGGTCGGTGTGCGATGCCATTTCGATGGTAACGTTGGGATTGTCGCGGAGCACCTGGGCAAGCTCGTCGAGTGCGGTCTTCGACTCGGGGCGCAGCGTGGCCTTGTCGAAATCGTAGAATATGTTGTCGACCACGACGGGCTTATGGATGGAGGCCAGGATGAAGTCCACGCCGTATTCGGCATCCTCCTCGGCTGTGTCGGAGGTGAATTCCTGCTTGGCGTTGAGGTAGCCTTTGGCTCCGGCGAGCATCACATAGCTGATGCCGCGCTGAAGCGGGAAGCGGAACGAGCCGTCGGGTTTGGCCACGGCCTTCTGGTTGGAGCCGTCGTTGCCCACGATGCGGATTACGGCGTTGGGCACGGGTTCCTCGTCCTTGTCGAGCACCCATCCCGAGATCCATATCTCGAGGTCGGGGAGAACGAACGAGTAAATGTGGTCGTAGCCGCGTCCGTCGGTGCGGTTGGAGCTGAAGAATCCGCTTTCGCCCTTGCCGAACGTTATGCCGAAATCGTCGGCGGCCGAATTCATCGGCGCTCCCATATTCTCAACCTTCCATCCCCCAGAAGGTGTAAGAGTGGCCTTGAAGATATCGAGACCGCCGAAGCCGGGATGGCCGTCGGAGGCGAAGTAGAGCAGCGAGTCGGTGCGGACGTAGGGGAACATCTCGTCGCCGGGGGTGTTGATGAATTCCCCGAGGTTTTCGAGCGAGCCGACACGCTCCTGGATGTTGACGCGCCAGATATCCTTGCCGCCCGAGCCCCCGGGCATGTCGCTGGTGAAATAGAGCCATTTGCCGTCGGGCGACACGGCGGGATGTCCGTAGCTCGAGATGGTGTCGGCGGTGATTTCATATTTCACGGGGGCGCTCCATTTGGCGTCGGAACGCTGGGAGGTGTATATTTCCACGCCCGTATGGGCGTTAGGCTCGCGGCGCGCGCGGCTCAGATACATGGTCTGGCCGTCGGGGGTGAAGCTGATTACGCCCTCGTCGTTTTCGGTGTTGAGTTCCCCCTCCACCGTCTCGGGGCGCTGCCATTCGCCCTTTTCGTTCTTGCGGGTCATCCAGATGTCGCCCTTCTTCATGCCGGTGATTTCGCTCTTTTTGGTACCGGTCACCTTCTCGTTGGTGGTGGTGAAATAGAGTACGTCCTCGCTCTGTGGGTCTATGAACATCGGCGCGAAGTCGGCGCGGCGTGAGTTGAATAGTTTTGCGTTCTTCACCATGTAGCGGGTGGGATGCCCTTTCTGCGCGAGCGCGAAGCGGCATCCTGCCAATCCGTTGTCGGCCTGGGCGAGAAGCTGACGGCGTTTTGTGGCGTTCTCCTGAGTCTCGGGCTCGGATTTCACCTTGGCGATGAACTCTTCGTAGGCCTTCTGAGCCGGAGCGTATTTCCCTTCGGCCTGCAGGGCCTGACCCATATAGAGAAGGGCAGTGGAGTCGGGGCAGCCGTAGCGCAGCGAGTTGCCGTAGGCAGAGGCCGCGCGGGCCGACATGCCAAGCTTGGAATAGCAGAGTCCCATCTGATAGGCCACGGCGCCGCGCTGGGGGCGCTGTTCGCGCTTGGTCAGCTTGTTGTAGACCTTGCGGTAGGTTTTCTGGGCCTCGAAGTATTCGCCACGTTCGAACTGCTCGTTGGCAACCGAGAGCTTGGCGCCGCGGCATCCGCCGAGCATGGCCGCAGCCATCAGCAGGAGAATCCCTGCCGCCAGCCTGGATTTAATATCGTGAAGGTATCGCATCTCTGGATATTTGCTTGTTTCGCGCAATTTCAGTTCGCTTGCCTGTTTCGCGCAATTTAGATTTATATCACGCAAAATGATTTTGTTTCGCGCTTCTATATATAACGCCGCAATCCCTCCCTAAATTGTGCTTCCCGCAAAATCAGATTCAATGATATGAGGCAACTTTTAGCGGAGGAAGGTGGCGGCGGTGAAATAGAGGCCGAATGAGAGGCCGACGTTCCAGCGGGCGCTGCTCCCCGAGAGGTAGTTGACATAGCCGCATAGTGAGGCGAAGGGGAGGTTGTAGACCAGGTCGAGCTCGCCGAGAAACTGCGGGTCGGAGAACCAGTCGCCGTGGCGGGCTCCACCCTCCTCGTCGGGCTCGATGGCCCGGAACGGCATGAACATGTGCGCCCCCAGACGCACCTGAGCACGTTGGAGCGGCGTCCAGACCGGTGTCAGTCCTACGGCGGCAAACGAGTTGGCATGAAACGTCTTGTTGAACAGATCCTCCATTGAACTGAATGGTGTGTAGCCCGGGGCATTTACCACCGAAGCATAATACGTGTTAAGCAGCCGCCGGTTGGAGACGAGCACATCGACCGAGGTGCCTAAGGCGAAGCGGCTGCCAAGTCCGAAGTATTTCTCGGCCTGAAGCTCGGCCTGACCCCAGTGCTGGCCGGTTGAGTAGTAGAATTCCTCCTGGCCCACACGTTCGCGGAAGCGTCGCAGGGTGTGGTGGTATTTTCCGACGGTCTGCATGGCCGTCAGGCGAATATTGGCGCCGGAACGGGGATAGCTCTGATTGTCGAGGGTGTTGTAGTCGAAGCGCAGCAGCGCCTGGGCAAGGTTCATGCGTGTCTCTTCCCTCCCCGAGAGCGGAAGATCCGCAGGATCGGGAGCATAGAATCGGTTGAGGGCGCGTCCGCCTCCCACACCGATACTCAGCCGTCCGCGGCGTCCGGCGGCATAGGCGTAGCTCAGCCGTCCGAACATGTCGAGATGGCTCACGAATGCGGGGGAATTGTCCTCGTAGAAAAGGCGGTCGTTCTCGTAGTATTTCTGTCGGCTCACTACAGCCTGCAGCTCGAGTGCCGAAGGCCGGGTGTGGCTGAAGAGCATCTGCACGTCGGCCTGAGCCGCCATATAGCTCTGACCGATCCATCCCATGAGGCTTGTGGCCCACGAATTGGCGGCCATGCTGCGATAGTTGGCCGAGACGAATATCATCGAGTTGACGCTTGAGGTGAGGAAGCCGCCGGCACCGAGCGAGAAATTGTTTTTTACGTCGGCCGTAAGGTCGAGGGCGAATAGCCCCGTCGACGGATTGTAGTGGGCCTGCGGAAAGAGGTTGCGCAGGCGTCCGGGCGTCAGGGCACGGTAGTAGGCCAGACGGGCTGCTTCTATGCCGAATGTATCGGCTTTATGGCGAGAGCTCTCGAAGATGCGTTTGATGTACTCGTTCTGCTGCCGTGTGCCGCCTTCCACATGCACCGAGTCGAATCTTACGTAGGGTGAGGCTGATTTGAATACGTCGCGTCGCAGCTGTCGGGTGGGCTGCGGAATCCGCGACGACACGCGCGAGCGTATCGAATCCATCATCTCAAGGCCGCGTGCATAGCCTATGGCATAGATTTCACGCGCTTTCCCGAAATCGAGCAGCGAGAAGCGGCTCACGTCGATATGGATTCTTATCCCTTCGTCGGGCGGGAGGGAATAGTCGTTGTTCTGGATTATCATGTTTTCCAGCTGGCTGACTATGCTGCTGGACGGTTCGGCGTCTTCGGAATGCACGTCGACTCCTATCATTATCGACGGGGCGAAATCCTCACGCATCACGTCGACGGGAAAATTATCGTAGATGCCTCCGTCGTAAAGTTCCACCCCATCGATGCTGATCGGAAGAAATACTGCCGGAAACGACATCGATGCCCTTATTGCGTCGCTGAGCATTCCGCTGCGGCAAACCACTTTGTGCTTGTGGGTAACATCCGATGCCACGCAGCGGAACGGCACGAACAGTCGGTTGAAGTCGCCCCCGCACTGCGCCGTGTAGGCGGCGAAAAGATCCATGAAGGCGAAATTCATCGGAAGCGGCGAAATCAGGCTCGACGGCATGATGCCGGCGGAGGCCGTGGAGTCGCGGCGGCCGATATTCACGTTAAGATGGGCGAACGCCGGAGTCTGCCTCTGCTGAAGGAAATAATATGTGAGGTTCGGATCGATAGTGCCGGTCGACCACATCCCGAATCCCTTCGACTGCAGAAGCTCCATCATCTCTGCCGGCGTATATCCGCAGGCGTATAGGCCGCCCACTATAGCGCCCATCGACGTGCCGGCCACGAAGTCGATGGGTATGTCGTTGTCTTCCAGCGCCTGGATTACACCGATGTGGGCGATACCCTTGGCTCCCCCTCCGCTCAATACGAGTCCCACCGACTGGTCGGAACGCACTGTGGCGGTGGTATCGGAGGCATCCGGTGAGGCTGCGGCCATCCCGGCGATAAGTAAGGCTACGAACGATGCGATGAATCTCATTTGGCGGAGGCGTTTGGCTGGGTAGTATTTCTTTTTGTTGTGGAAACCGAATAAATGGCTTACCTTTGTCGTCGTGGTTGAAGAAAAAGTTTAAATAACTTCAATATCTTCCGTAGCCGAGGCGAGGGAAGCATTCATCCGTTTTCAATGTGCAAACATACTCAAAATTTTTGTAATCATGCAACAAAACTTCCAACAGCAGGGGGCTCCGATGCAGAACCCCATGCCTCAGCGTCCGTATATCGGATTCGGCGAGGCCATTCAGATCTGTCTTAACAAGTATGCCGATTTCAAGGGCCGCGCAAGCCGTGCGGAGTACTGGTGGTTTATCCTCTTTATGTTTATTGTAGGATGTTTCCAGGGAGTTCTCAACCGTTTCGGTATGGTCGGTCAGATTATCTCCGGCCTGGTTGGTCTGGCATTCATTGTTCCTCAGCTGGCCGTTTGCTGGCGCCGCATGCACGACATAGGCAAGGGTGGCGGCTGGTGGTTCATCTGCTTTATCCCCGTTGTAGGCTGGATTCTGTGGATCGTGTGGTGCTGTCAGCCCTCCGAGCAGTATCCCAACCGTTTCGGCGATGTTCCCGCCTGATAATCGGATAACTACATAATACTTTTTCAGCCCTGTGGCTCCGGCGTCGATGTCCGGTTCCACAGGGCTGAATTATTCTCTGTTTTACAATGTGAAGGCCACTTCCTTGAAGAAATAGGCTTCGGGCTGTTCGGCGCCTACGCGCCTGAGCAGCAGGCGTCCGTCGGGCTCAATATTCTCGATGGTGGCCTCGAACGCTGTGCCGTCGGGAAGGGTGAAGGGGTGGGGCAGGCCGTCGTTGCGCCAGAGCTTGTGCTTGAATTCGGCGTGGATTGCCGTGGGGTCGGGAGCCGCAAGCCGGGTGGTCACTTCGTTGCAGATCTCCATAAGCAGTCCGGCGAGCGGATATTCATGGCGGGCGAGCTGGGCGAGCGACACCGGATTGGGAGCGTCGCTTATGAATTCCGTCTGATTTACATTTAGCCCCACACCGGCTATTGTCTGGCTGATTGTATTCCCCTGGAGGGTGTGCTCGATAAGGATGCCTGCTATTTTCCGGTCGTCCACATAGATGTCGTTAGGCCATTTTACCGCCACGCGGTCGGAGTCTACGGCCTCGGCAAGCGCACGCTCCACGGTGCCGGCCACTGCCAGAGCCACTATCTCGGAAATCATGAACTGATGGTCGGGAGCAACCTCCGTAGGCTGGAGATATAGCGAGAAAGTAAGGTTCTTGCCCGACTCTGCCTCCCAATGGCAGCCGCGCTGGCCGCGCCCGGAGGTCTGGTTGTGGGTCACCACTACGTCGCCGTGGAGCAGTTGGGCGGCGTTTTCCTTGGCCCACGTGTTGGTAGATGCTACGCTTTCGAGTTCCTTTATCATCTTTCAGCTTCTTTTTGTGGTTTCGCTCTGCGCCGGAAAGTTATTCGGGCTTCTCGATGGTGAGCGTGCGCGATTCGTCGGGATTTACGGTGATGTGCACCTTCACGGTATCGTCGGGCAGCAGGGCTTCGATGCGTTCGGGCCATTCGAGCAGGCAAAGCGCTCCGGAGTCGAAATAATCCTCCACGCCGATTTCGAGGGCGTCGTCGATATTCTCCAGCCGGTAGAGGTCGAAGTGGTAGATCAATTCGGCGGTGGTGTCCGAACGGTATTCGTTGATTATCGAGAACGAGGGGGAATTGGCGAGGTCGTCCTCCACGCCCAGGGCGCGGCATAGCTCGCCTATGAAAGTTGTTTTCCCGGCGCCCATTTCGCCGTAGAAGGCGTAGACGGTCTCGTCGCCCATCTGTGCGGCGAATTCTTTGGCTGCCTGAGGCAGGGCCTCGCGGTTGGGTATTTCTATCTTCATGTTCGGTTAGGTTTTTGTTGTCCTGTAGGGGTTATTCTTTCGGCGTGAGCACTACCAGCGGCACTATCATCTCTTCGAGCGAGATGCCGCCGTGCTGGAAGGTATCAGTGTAATACTGCACGTAGTAGTTGTAGTTGTTGGGGTAGGCGAAGAAATCGTTGTTGCCCGCGAAGATGTAGGTCGAGCTCACGTTGGGCGAGGGGAGGCCGAATTCCTGGGGTTTCTTGATTTCATACACCTGCCGGTTGTTGTAAGCCAGGTTCTTCCCCACTTTGTAGCGGAGGTTGGTGTTGGTGTTTTTGTCGCCCACCACTTTCAGCGGGTTGTCCACTCGGATGGTGCCGTGGTCGGTGGTCACAATCACTTTCGCGCCGCTTTCGGCTATGCGCCTGAAAATCTCGAGCGCAGGCGAGTGGCGGAACCACGATTCGGCCAGCGAGCGATAGGCGGCATCGGTGCCTGCCAGCTCGCGTATCATGCGGCTCTCGGTGCGGGCATGGCTGAGCATGTCGATGAAGTTCAGCACGATTACGTTCAGCTGGTTGCCGCTGAGGTTGCGGAAGTCGCGCAGCAGTTTCTCTCCTCCGGCCGAATCGTTGATTTTGTGGTAGCTGAATTTGCATTGGCGGCGGAACCGTTCGAAGTGGGTCTGCACCAGCTCGCTCTCGTTGAGGTTTTTCCCCTCGTCCTCGTCTTCGTCGACCCAGAGGTGGGGGAAGAGGCGGGCGATATCGATAGGCATCAGGCCGGAGAAGATGGCGTTGCGGGCATATTGCGTGGCCGTCGGAAGGATTGAACTGTAGAGGCTTTCCGAGAAGGTGAAATACTCGGCCAGCAGAGGCTTTATCGTAAGCCAGAGGTCGAGGCGGAAGTTATCGATCAGGATGAAAAATACCTTTTCGCCCTGTTCTACAAGCGGAAACACCGTGTTGCGGAATATTTCCGGACTGAGCATCGGCCGCTCCTCGCCTTCGGGATATGGTTTGCCCGACGAGAGAGTGGAGGGGAGGGCTGCTATCCAGTCGGCGTAGTTGCGTTTCACGAATTTATAAAAGGCGTTGTCGGCTTCGGCCTTCTGCATGCGCAGCATGTCGGCCATAGCGCTGTCGGCCGATGCCAGACGCATCTCCCAGCCGACCAGACGCTCATATAGTGCGTAGTAGTCGCCTATGGTGCGTGCGTCGTTGATCTGCATGCCGATTGATGCGAATTCCTGCTGATAGTTTGTGGTAGCCGTCTGGCTCACGAGCTTGTCGCTGTGCAGGTTCTTCTTGATCGACATAAGTATCTGGTTGGGATTCACGGGCTTGATCAGGTAGTCGGCAATGTTGTTGCCTACAGCCTGGTCCATGATGTTCTCCTCCTCGCTCTTGGTGATCATGATTACGGGTGTCTGCGGCGCTATCTGCTTGATACGCTGCAAAGTTTCAAGTCCGGTGAGACCGGGCATGTTCTCGTCGAGAATCACCATGTCGAAATGGCGCGACTCCACGAGCTCGAGGGCGTCGTGGCCGTTGTTCACCGTTACTGGTTCGTAGCCTTTCGAGCGGAGAAACATTATGTGGGGTTTGAGCAGGTCGATCTCGTCGTCGGCCCAGAGTATCGTGGTTGCCATTGCGGTTTTGATGTGTTAGCGGGTTGATGATGCGTTCAGTCGAGCAGGGGGTCGTCGCCTTCCGAGCCGGGCTCGTAGTCGGGCAGCTTGGGCTTTGGAGCAGGCTTGGGGACGGGTTTCGGCGCCGGTTTGGCCGCGGGCTTCTGCTCCGGCTTGGCTTCGGGTTTAGCCGCAGGCTTCGTTGCAGGCTTGCTTTCCGGTTGTGTTTCAGGCATCGCCTCGGGTAGCTCCTCGGTGTCGGGCTGAGGCTCAGGGATGACTTCCTCGGGCTTTTCTTTCGGCTCTTCTTCCGTGCCTTCTGTCGTGGTCTCCTCCGTCTCGTAGAGCGGACCGGTCTCTTCTGCGGTTTCCTCCGGGTCGAGACCTTCCGACGGGCCGAACACTTCGGGAGGCAGCACGGCTTCCTCGGTGTCGCGGTAGGTCTTGTCGCGCATGTAGCGGAAATAGTCGTCGAAGGAACGGCCGTTCTGCAGCAGCGTGTCGAAGTTGGCGGCGGAAATTACTACGGGTCTTACCTGCGGGGGCAGTTTCAGCGTCGGGCTGGCGGCCATAACCTTGCGGTAATGGTTTATCTCCTCCACGTTGTCGAATCCTTTTATTATAAGGAGGCCGAGGCGCCCGAAGTTCATCTGCTCCAGGTCGAAATCCTTCACGACAAATGAACCGAAGTTGTGACGCGCCACCTCATACAGAAGTCCGTTGGCTGAAATTTCGTCGGTGGGATAGAGCAATATGAGGTACTGCTGCGTCTGCGGGTCGAGGTTGAATTCGAGTTCGCCCTCGGCATCGCCGGCAATGGAATCGTTGCTCAGGCGGATGTCCCACACCATGCCGCGCATGTTGCCCCCCTGAGTCTGCAGTTCGCGCCCCTGGGCCAGCCCTTTGAGGTAGGCGGATGCGTATGGGGTGATGTCGGTGTCGGGGTAGCGCTCGAGCAGCTCCATAAGGGTAGCCTTGAATCCCTCCGTGTTGCGGTCGGTCACCTGGGCGAGGGCTTCGAGAAACATGAATTTCGGCATGAGCGCCGTAAGTGGGAAATCGGTGCGCACACGCTGGTAAATCCGGTGCAGCCGGCTGTTGTCGTTGGCCGCGTATGCCTCGAAAGCCTCGTCGTAGAGTCGGTTCTCCTCGTCCATCATGCGGCGCAGATTGCCGATGTAGTCGGGGTCGTGCATGGCCATGCCGTAGCTCGATTCGGGAAAGTCGGTCAGAATCAGGTTGCGGAAATGCTCGGCGCGCGCCGTGTCGCCCTGACGCACATACATCAGGTAGAGGTTGTAGTAGGTGTCGAGTCGGTAAATGTTGTCGGGATAGCGGCTGAGCAGGCGGTTGAATTCCGACTCGGCGGCCGGGAAGTCCTCCATCTTGTCCTTGAGGATTACCCCCATGTTGTAGAGCCCTTCCTGGATTATGTCGTTGGCCGTCTGGCGTTCGGCGTCGGTCTTGGGAATCTGCTTGAGGTAATATTCAGGGAAATGGGGGTCGTTTTCCTTTTCGGCGTCGGCCTTTTCCTGCTCGTCGGTTTCGGCCTCTTCAGTCTGTTCGGTGTCTTCTCCTTCGGCGTCGGCGTTGTCGCCGCCGAAGTCGTTGAAGTCAAACGATGCCTTGTTGCGACGGCGCCAGTTGTCTTCCAGCTTGCGGTTGCCCCATTTGCGCTGGAACTGGGTGCGTCCGGCGTTTTTTGTGGCGGTGTTGTAGAAGTACCACGAATCGTCGCCGTTGTTCATCGTGAAGGTCTGGGGCGCGGTATTGCTCTGCAGCCCCTGGCCCATGGCGTCGCGGTTGGCGAGGAATTCCTCGCGGGCGGCCGCGTCGGCCTCCTCTTTCTCTTTTTTCTTGAGTTCCTCGATTATCTTGTCGACCACGGCGCGCTGCTGTTCGGGCGTCATGGCCGATAGGCGCAGCAGCGAGTCGTTCAGCTCCACATTCTGCGAATAGAGTGCGAGCTCGTCGAGCACATCGCTGCGGCGCCGCAGCGTGGCCAGGTCGGGCCACGACTCCGGCAGTAGCGGCACAGCCTCCGAATAGCAGGGCTGGGCCTTGGCGTAGAGATGGCGGTCGTAATACAGGGCGCCGAGGGTTATCTGGGCTATGGCCTTGTCGATGGCACCGCGGGTGGACTTCTCCACCGCCAGCTCGTAGTTTGCAATGGCGTTGGTGGTGTCGCCGCGCGAGAGGTAGAGATTGCCGATGGCATAGTATACCTGGTCGAGATATTCTTTGTTGCGGTCGTAGCGGGCCATGCGTTTGAGAGCCTTCACTTCGGGCATTATGTCTGTGCCGGTAAATACCTCGCTTTGCTTGATGCGGGCGTTGAACTGGGCGCGGTAGCTCGTGCTCGAACTTCCGGCGGCTTTCTTGAATGCCTTGTAGGCCTGCTCCTTGTCGCCCGCAAGGGTGTATACCTGCCCAAGAAGAAAGTTCAGGCGCGGTTTCTGGGTTTTCGTGGCAAGCTTTACAGCCTCCGTGAGCATCGGGATGGCTTTCTCATACTCCTTCTGCTTTACCAGCAGGTCGGCGTAGGTGGAGTAGTAGAGCGAGCGTATCTTTTTCGATGTCAGCTGGTCGGGCTTTACGCGCGTCAGGATGTTTTCGGCCTCGAAAAGCCAGTCGAGGGCGCAGTAGCAGCGTGCCTGCCATAGCTTGGCTTCCACCACCGTGGCCGGAAGCCACGAGAAATGCTTGGAGATATAGAAGAAAGTCGACGCTGACCCCAGGAAATCGCCGTTCATATACTGGCTGCGGCCCATCATCATCCAGGAATTGTGGAGAAAGGGATTATACTCCTCGCGGCGCATCCACGCCTTGTATTTGGCGTCGCCGCTCTTCCCTGCCTGTTTTTTCGGTTTTTTCTTGATGGAGCGCAGCTGTATGGCCTTCTGGGCCTTCTCGATCGAGCGGTCGAAATTGCCCGAGGGTTGCGGGGCCTTCTCGTTGGCTCGTGCAGCCGCCGGATGTATCACAAGCGGCAGCGAGTAGTCGTCCTCATAGGTCGACTCCATCTCTGCAAGGGTCTCCTTGTAGTGCGTGTCGCCGTTGTAGTGAATGTTGTAGCGTGTTATAAACTCCTGATACTTACGCGTAGCCGCGGTATTCTTCTTCGGAGAACACGACGAAAGCGCCATCGCGGCCGCTAAGGCCACGAAAAGCACAGCCCATATCCCGGCAGGAAGCAGGCGCCTTAATCTTGTTGCGCTGTTTTTTCGCATAGTCGTGTTCCGTACGTGTGAAAGGCGATGCTGCTCCATGGCTGCATCGCGCCCCCGCACGCCTATATATTCTAACGCTTCTCTCTCTTAAATATTGCCATCCGGAGTATACTCCCTTTGGCATGAACTAATTCCTGTTGCGAAATGTTAACAAATCAGAAACCCGAAGAAATTCCGCTCCCATCCCTCCGGTGTCCGATTTTCTGTTTTTCTTCGTGATTTCAGTAAAAAAGACATGTTTTTCAAGAAAATAAGTTAAAATCAATTTGGAAGATTGTTAAAATAGAGTTAACTTTGCTCCCAAACATAACAATTGATTCATTATGAAAAAGGTTATTCTTCTTACAGCCATCGCATTAAGCACTGTTGCCGCTTCGGCACAGACCACCGTGGCCGGCAGCAAGTTCACCGACAACTGGTCGTTCACCCTCAAGGGTGGAGCAGTTCTCTCGTCGAAAACCGTTGAGGACAATGGTTTCTGGAACGATGCCCGCGGCATCATCGGTGCTGAACTCCGCAAACAGATTACCCCCGTATTCGGCCTCGGCGTAGAGGGCGAATGGACCATCAACACCTCCAGCTGGGCCGGCGTCCGCTCCGGCAACTGGTTTGACCATCAGTATGTAGGCGTTTTCGGCGCCGTTAACCTCATGAACGCCTTCGCAGGCTACACCGGCGCTCCCCGCCTCTTCGAGCTTGAGCTCGTGGCCGGTTCAGGCTGGCTCCACGCTTACTACCCCCACACCTCCGGCATCAACGACGGTAACTCCTGGGCCACCAAGGTAGGCATGAACTTCAACTTCAACCTCGGCGAGGCCAAGGCATGGACCCTCTCCATCAAGCCCGCATACCTCTGGAACATGAACGCCAACCCCGAGCAGAACATCCTCGGCTATGCCGCCGGTTACGACAGCAACTACGGTTATCTCGAACTCGAGGCCGGTATCACCTACCACTTCGGCAACTCCAACGGCACCCACCACTTCACCATCGTTCGTCCCTACGACCAGGCTGAAGTCGACGCCCTCAACGCCCAGATCAACGACCTCCGCAGCCAGCTCGACGCATGTGGCGCAAATAATGCCGCCCTGCTCGCTCAGCTCGCCGACCTCCAGGCTCAGCTCGACGCCTGCAACCGTCGTCCCGCCGTTGTGGAGAAAGTCGTGAAAGACCTCAACAACATCCGCTACGTATTCTTCAACTGCGGTTCCGCTTACATCGCCCCCAACCAGCAGCCCAACATCGCTATGGTGGCCGATCAGCTTAAGGAAAACAGCAAGGCTACCGTTACCGTCAAGGGTTACGCTTCGAAGGATGGCTCCGCAGCCTTCAATAAGAAGCTCGCCGAGCGTCGCGCCGAGGCTGTCAAGAAAGAGCTCGTTAAGCGCTATGGCATTGCCTCCGACCGCGTCAAGGCAGAAGGCATGGGCATCGGCGACCTCTTCCAGGAGAACAACTGGAACCGTGTGAGCGTCTGCACCATCAGCGAATAAATCACTACATTCTCTCGATAGAGATATCTCCCCAAAAGGCGGCGGGTCGGTATTCCGATCCGCCGCCTTCCTTGTTGCCTTCCGGCAGTCTCGGCTTCTGGCCTCGCCTCCCTATTAAGCCCTTACTTGCGTCTGTCAGCGCCCATAGGAGGTGCGAATCATTTCGCACCTCACGCGTTCGCGCAGCGCTAATGACAATTATCTTCAGGAAGCATTTGCGGCCTACGCCGAATGCGTAAGGTGCGAAATAATTCGCACCTCCTAAGCCTCGCCTCCCCTCGAAGCCCTCCACAGATTCCCGAAGGTCGTTCTGTGAGCGAGCTTCAGCTCGCCGTTTCCGTCCGGATGGGGGCGCCCTGAGAAAAGCAGGCGAGGCAGCTGCAAAGTTGCGGCGTCTCGGAGCGGCAGTGTCTGAGCGCAGCGAGTTCTGCCGCTCAGCCGCAGCGCGGTCGTCCTCGCCGTAAAAGCTTTTCTCCGCGCCTCTGGGCCTTTTGGTTCTTTTCGGCCTGCGAAAAGAACGCAACTTGCGTCCTCAGTCTTTGGTTCTTTTCGGGCTGCGAAAAGAACAGACGCCTTGCTATGGAAGCTCGTTTAGCATCCATGCGTCTGTAGCGGGGCGTTGTGTTTTTAATTCATCCGGATGATGTCGCGCCTTTTATTTTGGGCTTAATCATGTTTAATCCGGCTAAATTACATTAAATCGGGAATCTCCTTCCTGACCTCCCCGTCGCCAGGATGGCCTCCCGTCGTTGCTGTGCTCCTGTTACTCCCCTTTGTCTCGCCCTGAAAAAAGTTGACTCCCAACGAGTCAAAAGATGATAAAATTTCA